>Ga0208316_1000085_pt1 | contig 125573 bp, 107 predicted proteins | sample MalvireepMed_231_FD_184240 | JGI IMG/M metagenome (GOLD analysis project Ga0208316, IMG submission 184240) | Marine viral communities from the Global Malaspina Expedition - Malaspina viral metaG DeepMed_231 (SPAdes) (version 2) | ecosystem: Environmental > Aquatic > Marine > Oceanic | place... | reverse complement strand
GGCGTGAGATATGAGGGGGATGGGAGGGCACTTCAGCGCGCGATGATAAAGCCAACCAAACATAGACAAAGCCACCGATCCCGTAGCGCGGTGTAACGAACGGAGTGAGGCACCCGCGAAGCACCGCAACGAGGTGCCGATTGAGCCAGCCAAGGCACGCAAAAATTTTCGCAAGATAGGTGACCTAAGCAGATTTTATGAATAGAGTATGATTCAACGAGAAAAACGAGTAGGTACGATAATAGGGAATATGTAGCCTAAGCTAAGATAGCATGTTTTAAAATCAATAGATGAGGTGTTTTTTAGGGCTTTGTAGCATCAATGTCTGTGACGGCCCTTTAGTAGGGTTATGTGATTAGCCATATAATTACACTGTTAACAGTCTTTATTTGTGTAGAGTGATTTCTCTTTTAAATTTATCAGGTGGTGTAAAGAATGATTGATTCAGTTTCGCATATTCTTCCCAATTTTCATGCCATGACTATTTCCCGGTATCAGGAGCTTGTGCTGAGCGATTGGTTCTGGCTAGGGATGATGGTGATCATGGTTATCGCGATTTCTTCACTTTCATACTATTACGCAAAATATCGAAAGAATGTCCGGCTGGTTGAAAGCTTGATAAAAGGACAGACACGAGAAGAGCTGGCCTGGAAGCGCCAGGAAATCCTTGAAAAAGCGAAACTTTCAAGTGTCAAAGCTGGAAAGTTGTGGGTAGAGTTTGATGAAAGTCTCGTCTATTCTCCTGATAAGGATAAGCTCTATAATACTCTTGATGCCGACCATTTCTTTAACGGGAAAACATTAGCTTACGGGTTGACGTCCAGCCGTCTGCTAGCAGCCACACCCACCTTCCTGACCGCGATCGGTGTGCTGGGTACCTTTATTGGTTTGACAATTGGGTTGAGAGGTCTCCAAGTTAATGCTGATGATGTCGATACCCTCAGGTTGGGTATCGCGAGCATGATAAATGGTGCCGCTATTGCCTTTTTGACATCAGTATGGGGGGTTGGGCTTAGCCTGCTCTTGAATGTTATAGAGAAGCTGGTGGAAAGGCGCGCCTTGAAGCGTATAAATGAGCTTCAGCATAAAATTGATTTTCTTTATCCTCGTATGCCAGCCGAGCACTCTCTTATTCACATTGCTGAGTCCAGTCAGGCAAGCAAGGAGTCGCTTCAGGAACTTCACGAGCGTATTGGAGACAGGCTCCAGGAAACAGTTTCGGGGATGAGCGATGCCATGCAACAAGCCATTTCTGACTCACTGAATAATGTTATGGCCCCAGCCATACAGTCCCTGGTCGATAATGCAAGCAACCAATCAAATGAGGTTCTTGAAAAGCTCGTTTCTAATTTCATGGAGGGTATGAAGACAGCTGGGAGTGAGCAAACCAAGGCGCTTGGAACTGCTGCGGAAGAGGTGAATCAGGCAGTCACCTCCATGAGCACAAGGATGGACGATCTCTTTACGAAGCTAACTGAGCAGCAACAAAGAAGCGGTGAGCATGTCGAGACTACATCGCGCGAGCTCTCTGGGCAGCTAGACAGGCAGCGAGAGACAGCAATGGAGCAGCAGTCTGCACTGGCAGAGAAGTTTGAATCCTTCATGACACGCATGACAGAGTCGATGGATACCCAGTTCCATCAGGCATCCGAGCGGGATGAGCAACGGAAGCGAGCGCATGAAGAAAGTTTACAAAGGATATCTGAAGATCAGGCTTCGGCGATTCAGCGCCAGGTCTCCTTGGTAGAGGAACGGGATCAGGTGCGTGCAGCGCAGTTTGAAGAGCAGCAAAAGGCTATCGAAGAACGATTCAGCGGGCTGGTAGAAAAACTTGTTAATGAACAGCAAGAATTGATGCGACAGGTTGGAGAGGCATCCAGAACTGCAAATCAGCACTTGACAGGTATATCGTACCAATACGAAAAGCTGTCTTCCGCTCTAAGCGAGGTGGCAAGTTCTGCTGAACGTAGTAGTCAGAACATGACAAATAGCTCTGCCCAGCTAGGCACGTTGTCGGCTAATCTTCACAAGGCCACAGTGCTTCTTGATGAAAGGGTCAGTGCCGTCACAGAAAGCCTGGAGAAAGTGTCAACCAGAAATAGTGAAGTGCTTTCTGGCATCTCCGAGCACGCGCGTGCACTTGCGAGCATGCAGGAAGCCATCAGCGATGCTGCCCGTCAGCTTGATTCTGCTGCTAAATTTGCCAATGAAGGTTTCAGCGAGCTTGGCAGCCGTAATGACGAGTTTATCCGTAAGCTGCGTGATGAGTTTATGCAGCTTGGTGATTCACTGAGTGAGCAGGTGGAAAACATTGAGAAGCAAGCCGAAGAGTGGCTTAAGGCATATAGCCAGGAGGTTCGCGAGCAAGTTTCCGAGAGGATGGAAGCCTGGAATACCAATACGCTGTCGTTTGCCGATCAGATGAAGAGAACTGTCACGGCAATCAGCGGTATTGTGGATGATCTGGAGCGTCGCTGATGAGTTTTAATAGACGTGGGAAGTCTCCAGTAGACGATGAGAATCCATACTGGATGTCTTTTTCGGACATCATGTCGGTACTGCTGATAATATTTATTCTGGCGTCGGTCGTTCTTATTGTCCAGCTGATGGAAATCAGGGAGCAGTTGGAGGAGCAGCAGCAGGAGTTTACCGAAGAAATTCAGATGCTGCGCCAGGCTGAAGAAGTTCGAAGAACGATATTGCATGAAGCAGCCGAGGAGCTGCAGCGGCGAGGCATACGCGTTTCGGTCAGCGAGAACGATACGGTACTGAGTATACCGAACGACATTCTCGGCTTTGATACAGCTCAATTTGATCTCGGCCCTCAGTATCAGGATACCGCAACTCAGATCGGTAATGTTCTAGCTGATGTAATCCTTCAAGATGACCGGGTGGATTATCTAGACACTGTGTTCGTTGAGGGTCATACAGATAACCGGCCCTACCAAGGCATGATGGGCAAGGGCAATTGGGGGCTATCGGCTTTTCGTGCCATTTCCCTCTGGCAGCACTGGCTGGAGGTTCTTCCGGATGGCCGACGGCTGGATACTTTGATAAACCAGGATGGCCATCCGATATTTTCTGTTAGTGGCTATGCTGATACTCGGCCTGTTACAGAGTTTCAAGAGACAGAAGAAGAGCTCAGGGCTAATCGGCGAATTGATATACGATTTACCATCCGTCGCCCCACCGTGGAAGATTATAGAGTGGTGCAGGATGCATTTGTAGGTGATTCGCAGTGATTTTGCCACCTCTAGAGCTTGTCAATATAAGCTGGAAGTCCTCGTCTCTTGAACCGTGGATTGAGCTTGTCGAATCGACAAGGAAGATTGAAGACGACGTCGGCCGCGGTGATGCCTACCTCAAGGCTGAAGAGAAGCTACTGGATGTGGTAAGGAGCCGAAACTTCGGGGTGTTACCAGCTCTGCTCAAGAAAAGGGTAGCCGTTCGGGCTCTCACCCAGCTGTGGCTCGATGATTCTGAAGTGCTCAGGAGATTGATGAGCCCCAGGCTGCTTGCAATCATGGTTGACGCTCAGCAACCCCGGCTAGGTAGAGTGGCGCTTCTCAATATGCTCCAGCTCTACTTCCAGGAATTTGACAGACTGGATCGCTATTCCTCGGAAAATGATGATTCCTTGAGGGAAGTATTTGAGGATCTCCTTGTTGACCAGATACAAAAGGTTGAAAATCTGGGCGAAGAGCTGACAGCAGACAATCTGATCTCGGTTGTAAAGCAACAAGGTGACTGGATTCTAAAAATTGATGGGCCGGCGCAGCTTGTCAAGCTTGCCATCAAGAATGGTATGACACTGGAGGATGCGTTCTCGAAGTTTGGATTGAAAGGGTTTGACAGCGGTCGATATGCCGATGTCTGCCGCGCCCATTACTATATAGAAAAGCTTCGTGAGATAGATGAACAAGAATGGTCTCCTGTCTTCGATGAGCTATTGCATCACGACGTCTCCAAAGCGCCATATGGAAGAGAGGGGAAACGTATAGGGCACGCCGCCCTAGAGGTTCTGATTGACCGTGTTACCGAGGCCAGTGAAGCCTGGCAGGATTTCATGCTGAGCCTGGCCGGCGACCCCCGTGTTTCGAGCAGGGTCAAGAGCTATCGGGAGTGGTGGGCCCCCCTTGGTGAACAAAGAGTAGAGAAGGTACGTGGCTGGTTTTCCAAACAGGATCTCCGTCTCTTTCTTCAGGCCCTTGAGCAGTATGGTGAAGCCACTGGTAATTCTGAGCTTAAGAGGATGTTTCCTGCCCGAAGAACCTTTCTGGAAGGGTTGTTTCGGCTCAAGATGATCAAGAGTACTAGGTTGATGCTTGGCAGCAAGGCCGAGTATTCAGTCAGAAAGATTTTAAAGAATGAGTTGAAGGTAAACTACATAAAGTTAGACGGGCAGCTTTCCGAAAAGGCAATTATTTATCTGGATTGTGGTGATTTTCACTTGATTGAAGGTTCGCATAGCTTCAAGCTTTGGGTGTATCTGGCTCCGCCAAGCCGTAAGTATGTGGGCTATGAAGTGACGAGTCTTTCCCACTTTGACTTAACACAAATGGTGCCTAAGACCTACAAGAAAGACTATCCCAGCCTTGAGTATACCGCCGTTGTTCATAGCCCTTCGACTTGGCAGAATAAGGTGTTTGAGTTTCTGTCAGAAAACGGTATTAGCCTGGATGTTGAAGCCCTCCTCAGCAAGCAGGATTATAGAAGGTATGTGGAGAGGTTTGGGCTTCCCGTTGTGAGGCCGGCGAAAAGGTTTGTATCTAGAGTATCTAGTGAATCTGCCAATGATGTTGGTACTGGTCATAAAGAAAGCCAATCAAATGCTGATCGTGATCAGAGTGTTCTTTCACCTCTGGCTATTCAGATATTGCTTTATCTCCATAGGAACCCTGATAGCAAGGCAAGGGATATTTCCAGACATTTGGGTCTTCCTTTAAAAGCTATCAATCATGTGCTGCATTTGGACCTGAAGGGGTGCTGCATACAAGTCTCCAACTTCAACTGGATCAATTCCGGCGAAGGCGAGAGAGTGCTGAAAAACAGCGGGGTGCTGGGTGATGAAGAATAAGCTTGCTCAAGTCATCAGGAGGATTCTTCCTGACACTACGGATCGCCAAGACGGGCCGGAAAGCTTTGAGATTAGGTTTGATGCTGATGGTGTCAAGCTGTACCTTGAGAAAGTCGAGTTTGAAAGGTTTCTTTCCGGTGCGGGGGGCCCCAACATTAATCTTCAGGGCGTTGTCCTCCGTATGCTTGAGGAGCAGGGGCTTGCCTCGCGTTTTCCTAATGGATTCAGTCTCGATGCTAGTGTTGCTGCCTCTCTGGATAATGAGCAGGCAGACATCCTTGGACTCCCGCCTCGTTTTTCTGGTGAGTTCAAGGTTTCCATTGATGGGCACTCCAACAGCAAGGCCTTCACTGTAAAGATATTTCCAGTGAAAGGTGGAGCTCAGATGCTTTGTCGTACCAAAGGTGCGCTCATGGAGGTAGGTTCTGCTAACCGCTTTCTTCTAGATCAGCCACAGCTGCAAGCCTTCCAGGCCATAGAGAGGCACTCACAGCTTCCCCAAATGTTGAAGAAAAGCAGCGAGAACCTGTTGCTTCTGGCAACGTTGCAACTGTCCAAGCGGAGTGGCATGGATATTGATCTTAGCCACTTTGAACGAATCAATGTGGAAACGGCCGAAGATGTTGGTGTTATTGCAAAACAGTTGCCCGACGGCAGCCTGGAGCTTTTTCCCAGTATAGGTGAGGGCTATGGCCTTGATGAGATAGAGGGGAGGTTAGGTCAGCTTGATCTGGATGAGCGTGGCGGCGTAATTAGAATAAAAAACAATGTTGTTATACTTGACGAGGAAAAGATGGGTGGCATCAGGGAGGTGATGAGTAATCGCCGAATTCCTGCAGAGAGTGTTGCCGATTTTATCAAATCTCCTTCTGCGTTTCTTGATGCCTCTCTTGTCAATCTGGACCTTGGCTTCTCGGTGCGGGTGCTTGGTGTAGGTAAGATCAAGCACATGGACTTCGGAGGTCTGGGGCAAGGTGAAAGCGACTGGTTCGGTGTCGAAAGCTCGGCTTCACCTCCTGAGATTATCAATAAACTTGTCAAAAGCCATGAGGAGCTTTCGGAACTTCAGGATAAGATTGATGCAGCATACTCTCAGGGAGCGCAGACGATTGACTTCCAAGGAGAGGGCATTGATGTATCTGACCATGAAAAAGTGGAAAGTATTCTTGGCAAGGTGGCGGCTTCACTTGATAAGCCTGAGGAGCCAGCAGCTGCCCCAGAAGACTCTGACGAGAAAAGTGAAACCCAGGTCGGTGTCATTGTAAAAGATGCCGAAGATGTCGGCGAGAAGCTATTAGAAAAGCTCAAGCATCATAGCCATCAGCATCAGGCTGACTGGGAGGCTTATGCTAGACAACCCTTCCCTCATCAGGAAGAGGGCGTAAACTGGATGCTGAAGTTGATTGAGTTAAGTGCTCTCGACGACACTGACAGCTTTGAGCGAATTCAAGGCGGACTTCTGGCCGACGACATGGGTCTGGGTAAGACATACATGTCACTTGTTGCCATCAATGAGTATCTGTGCCACAGGAAACTGCAAGGTTTACCAGAGAAACCTGTCCTGATCGTTGCTCCTCTAAGTCTACTCGAGAATTGGGAGCAGGAGGTTTCGCTGACTTACAAGAGCATTCCCTTTAAAGATGTGAAGGTATTGCAATCCGGAAGAGATCTTTCTGAATTCAAGAGGAAAGGGGAGAGGCGAGAGTCCGTTCAGGCATCTGAGCTCCTGGACGAGGAGGGTCAGATGGAGCCCGACAAGATACGCTTTGCTCTTCATGTGGGCCCTGATGCAGGTGTGAAGAGGCTGGATGTCAACAGGCGTCTCGTTATTACCACCTATCAAACGCTTCGTGACTACCAGTTCTCTCTCTGCCTCGTTGACTGGGGGATGGTGATCTTTGATGAGGCGCAAAACCTCAAGAACCCCAACACCCTGCAGACCCATGCGGCAAAAGGGCTTAATAGTGATCTCAAGATATTAGCGACGGGCACACCTGTTGAAAATTCGCTAGGTGACTTCTGGTGCCTGATGGATACCGCTCAGCCAGGGCTTCTGGGGGATTGGACCTATTTCAGGGATCGCTGGGTAACCCCTATACTTCATGCCCAAGAGGACGAAAAGGATTTCGTTCGTGGTTCGGTTGGGAGCGACCTGCGGAAGGCTGCCGGTGATTTCATGTTGCGTCGTATCAAGGAGGATCAGCTATCAGCCCTGCCTTCGAAGAGCATTCTTAGTGGCGTGCCTACTGCCTCCCATGGGGCTTCCTATAATCCTACGTTGTCTTGCTCCATGAATGGTTCCCAGCTCTCGGCCTACAATGAGACGATTGAGTCGTATCGAAAGCGTCGCTCAGAAGAGGACGATGTTCGTGGATTTGCTCTTTCGACGCTTCAGAAGCTGAGGGCAATTTCTCTTCATCCGCGAGCTAATGAACCGTTGCAATCTCTTGTTTCCAAGCCTGGCTCATATCGTATGATCATGTCAGAGTCGGCAAAGATGAAAGTGACCCTTGATGTCCTGGATGATATAAGATCAGCGCAAGAGAAAGTTATTATATTTATACTTTCTAAAAATGTGCAGCGCTTCATGAAGGTGTGGCTAGACAAGATTTACGGCCTTGATGTCAGTATTATCAATGGGGATACATCTGCGGTAGAAAGAAAAGGTGACAGTCTGACAAGGAAGGGGTTGATAGAGCAGTTCGAATCCGTTGATGGATTTAACATCATCATCATGTCTCCGGTAGCGGCTGGTGTTGGCCTGACAGTAGTGGGTGCCAACCATGTCATTCATCTCGAACGTCACTGGAACCCGGCCAAGGAGGCACAGGCTACAGACAGGGTTTACCGTATTGGGCAGAAGAGAGATGTTTATATCCATATTCCAGCCGCTGTACACCCTGAATTTGATTCATTTGACGTCCATCTCGACAGGTTGCTCAGTAGAAAACTGCTTTTGAAAGATGCCGTTGTCACTACTGACGTGGTCAGTGACAGTGAGGTGATGAAATCTCTTGGTCTTGATCAGTGGCTGGAAAAAAGGTGCTGATTCTCTGGCGCTTACACAACAAGTGCTTAGCTGCTGCGCCTCTTTCCCGTACTCCGCTTACCCGCTGCACTACTTCGACTCCCCGTAGTTTTCTTACTGCCGGTACTTTTACGCCGTGTGTAGCTTTTCTTAGTGGCTCCGCTGCGTTTGGCGGGGCCTCCAACTTCGCCTTGGGCGGTTTGTAAGCTATGGCGTAGTCTGGCCGCGTCGCTTTGGCTTAGTAAGGCGCGTAAGTCTTCCAGCAGCGCGTGCTGGAAGGCGTCGGGGTCGTCTTGTTGTTCAGAGATCGCTCGTAGGCGCTGCTCCCAGAGGGCAGTACGTTCCGGTGTACTGACGGCGCTGGGCAGGGCGGCGATTAGCGCGCAGCCGAGTTTGGTGGCGCGTAGCGCTTTTTGCTGGCGCACTAGGTAGCCGCGCTGCACCAGGGTTTCGATAATGCCTGCGCGGGTGGCCTCGGTGCCCAGGCCGTCGGTGTCGCGCAGGGTGCGGCGCACGTTGGGGTCGTCCACGTAGCGGCCAATGTTCATCATTGCTTTGATTAAGCTGGCATCGGTGAACGGCTCTGGCGGCCGGGTCTCTTTTTCCTCCACGCCTGCGGCGAGTGCCTGGCAGGCTTCGCCTTGGGTGAGCGGTGGCAGCGGCGGGGTGTCTTCGCGAGTGGTGAACAGTGGCTTCCAGCCGGGGTCGAGAATGCTTTGGCCGCGAGCGCGGAAGGCTTCATTCAGCAGGGTGAACTCGGCTTTCACTTCAAAAGTGCGCAGTGGGCGGTAGAACTGCGCCATGACGTTGCGCACGATCAGTCGAAACACATGGCCTTCGGTGGTGGAAAGCTGGCTGAAATCGGCGGGCTTGCCAGTCGGTGCCAAGGCGTGGTGCGCGCCCACCTGCTTATCGTTCCAAGCTTTCGAGCGCAGGGTGAAGTCGGCTCCGTTGAGCCACTCTTGTAACATGCCGTCATTCTGGCAAGCACCACAGAGGCTGCGCTGGGCAAGCGCTAGGTGCTCTTCCGGCAGGTGGCGGCAGTCTGAGCGGGGGTAGGTGATCAGTTTGTGCTGCTCGTAAAGCCGCTGGCAAATATCCAGCACCATCTGCGCGGAAAGCCCAAACCGGCGGGCGGCATCCACCTGCAGGGCAGAGAGCGAGTAGGGCAGCGGCGGCGCTTGGCGCTTCTCCTGCTGGTCTAATGTGGTGAGCGTGCCGCGTGCGCCGGGCAGTTGAGCGGCCAGGGCATCGGCGGGCGTGCGGTCAATCAGTCGCCTTTGCTCATCCAAAGGTTGATGCGCTTTAGGAGCCCACCAGGCACGCAGCTGGCCTTGCGCCACCTGTAAATCTACCCAAAGCGGGTAGAACGGATGGGGTTTGAAATCACGAATGCTGTTATCCCGACGTACAATCAGCCCAAGTACCGGGGTTTGTACGCGGCCTACCGAGAGCACGCCATCGTGCCCAGCTTGGCGGCCGGTGAGCGTCCAGGCGCGGGTGAGATTAATGCCATACAGCCAGTCAGCCCGTGAGCGTGCCTGGGCGGCCTGAAACAGCGGCTGAAACTCAGCATTCGGCCGCAGGCTGGCCAGCGCGCGGCTTACCGCTGGGCGGTTAAGGTCGCTAATCAATAGCCGCTGCACCGGGCCGCGGTACTTCAAATGCTCGATCACCTCTTGCACCAGCAGCTGGCCTTCACGGTCTGGGTCGCCAGCGTGTACCACGCTGGTAGCTTGCTTGATCAGTTTACGAATCACTGCTAACTGGCCACGGGCTTTGGAGCGCGGCGCGAGCTGCCACGTGCCGGGCACGATGGGCAGTCGGTCGAGCCGCCACTGTTTATCGGCGGGGTCGTAGGCTTCAGGTGGGGCTTGCTCCAGCAAGTGACCCAAACACCAAGTCACCGTGGTATTACCGCACACAATCGCGCCTTCCTGGCGCTTGCCGCCACCGGGCAGGGCGTCGGCAATAGCACGGGCGAGGCTGGGTTTCTCGGCGATAATCAAGCGCATACGGTAGGCCCTGGTAGCGGTCTTTGAAAGAGTGTCATGGTAGCAGAAGCCGCTCAGTGGGTTGAACGTCGAGGCGTGAAAATTTATACAGGTACTTAAAAGGTGTCGTGTGTCATTTGTTTGTATAGTTTTTGTATAAAGTTATCGGATTGAGTAAGCTGTCGCAAAGCACTGGGAGGCGGTTTTTATGCGCGAGCGCGGTAGAACACGACGTTTATTTGGGCTGGGTGCGCGTACGGGTGGTGCCCTGCTGAAAACGCGGTTAGGCGGCCAAGCGGATTGGGGGGCGCTGGGTGAGGCGCTGTTTGAAGGGCTTTCTGAATTAAAAGGCCCGGCCATGAAGCTGGCTCAAATTATGTCCCAGTGGGATGACCTGCTGCCGCCGGAACTGGCCAACGAGCTGGCCCGCCTGCAACGCCAGGCTGAACCGATGCCCTGGCCGAAAATTCGCGAGGCGCTAGTGCTGCAGTACGGTGACATCCAAACGCATTTCCGCGAGATTGAAGAGCGCCCCTTTGCCAGCGCTTCGATGGGTCAGGTGCACAAGGCGGTGACCCACGAAGGTGAAACCGTAGTACTTAAAGTGCAGTACCCAGGGCTTGCTGAGGTTTTAGAGAGCGACCTTAAACAAGTGAGGCGCATTATGGGGCTTGGCCGCTGGTTCAAGGTCCCGCAGGCACGGCTAGATGCGCTGTTTGAGGAGCTGGCAGCCGGGCTACGTGACGAGCTGGACTACCACGCGGAGGCCCTGGCGCTGGCCCGTTACCGGGAGCGCTACCAAGATAACCCAGCGCTGGTGATCCCCGAGCCGCTGTTTGAGCTCTCCGGCCAACACGTATTGGCCATGCGTTTTGTAGACGGCACTCCGCTGCGGGATTTAGAGAGTGCGGATGACGCTACCCGTCAAAAAGTGGCTGTTGCACTGGCAGACTGGATTACTGAGGAGCTATTTACCTACCGTGAGCTGCACGCTGACCCCCATGCGGGCAACTTTGCCTGCGACGATCAGGGTCGCTTAGTGATTTACGACTTGGGCGCAGTGATTCCCGTTCCCGAGGCGCGTCTAAAGGCCATGATGCAGCTATTGGATGCCACGCTTTCCCAAGACCCCATGGCCATGGATGACGCGCTGATGAAGATGGGCGGCCGCCAGGGCCAAGGCGCTCCGCTGGCGCTGTATCGCGAATCCGCTGAGTGTATTACCCCGCTGTTCGCCCCAGGCGAGCAGGATTTCAGCGACGTGCGCGTTCATCGCCGCCTGCGGGAGCTCACCCCCAAAGTGTGGGCCGCCATGGATCGTCTTCAGCCTCCGGCAGATACGCTGCTGCTCTCTCGGGCGCTCAACGGCCACTACTGGAACTTGGTACGCTTAAAGGCCCGTTTAGATATGCACGACCGAACTCAGCCGCTGCTGGGCTGGGCGCGTACTGCTTAGCCAAGGCCCTGCCAAGCGATGACCGCTGCGGTAGCCCCGCCAGCCATGCTAGACTATTGCGCTTTTTAATCGGTTTTACAGATTTTATAGTCTTGAAGACAGTGGAGACGGCAATGCTGGCGGTATGGGTCGATCAACTGCTGGGATTTGCCTCTGGGGCACTCTCGGCAATCAGGCAGCAGGAACACTACCCCGATTTTATGACGTGGGTACGTGACAAAGGCGCGCAGGCGTTTAACGGCGATGTGGCCACCGCACAGGCGCTAGCGCCCATTTTATGGTCGCAAACTCCGCTAGAGCGGCTGGATTTTGCTAGCGAGCCCTTGGCAACACCTGGCCGCAACGAGCCGTGCTGGTGCGATTCCGGACGTAAATATAAGCAGTGCTGCTACCGCGTTAATTTCCCGACCGACATCCCTGAACAGATGATGTGGATGCTCTCGCTGCGCGAATGGAAGGGGGCCACGCTGAAGGCGGCGTTAGATAGCCAGCAGGCACCGCCGCAAGCGCTGCTAGAAGCTGGGCTGATTGCCGCAGAGAGTGGTCAAACCGGCCGTTCCATGCAGATTCTTGAGTCGCTGTTTGATGGTAGCGACTGGTCGCGCCTGCCAGAGCAGGCTGAGCCAGCTTTTGAAATTCTGCTGGATATCTATCAAGAGCGCGGCTTTACCCGCAAGCGTGCCGACCTGTTGGACGACGTGATGGAGCGCGGGCCGCTGTTTTTACGCGGCGTGGCCCTTGAGAGGCTGTGCTTGATGCACCTGGATAACGATGATTTAGATAGCGCCCGCGCGGCGTTTGTCAAAGCTCAGCAGGCGCTGCCCGATTCGCCAACGCTGGCCTACATTGAAGCCATGCTGCTACTCCATGAAGGCCATGAGAAAGAGGCCAAAGAGCGCGCTAATTTCTGGTATCGCCGGTTGGTGCGCCAAGGGGATCTGGATGAAGATCAGCTCGAATTCCTGGCCGCTCTGGCAGATAACCCCGGCGCAACGCTGGCCGACCAGCTCTTGAGTGCTGAAGAAGATATGGCGACGCCGCTGGTCTCGCTTCAGGCGCTGCTAGCGGCGCTGCCCGTTGCTCCCAAGCTTTCCATTGAGCAGGATGCTGAGACTGGCCGCCTGCACTACACCACTACCGCCCGTGAAGAGACGCTGTTTGCCGCGTGGCACGAGCAGTTCCAGGTCATGGTAGATGAAGAGGTGGCGCTGGGCTTCCGTGACGACCCCTGGGTCAATGCGATTGATTGGATGTCGGCGCTGTGCGCCCACCCGGAGTGGCTGGATGCGCCGCAAGTGGTGCAAGACCTAACGCTGGCGCTGACCAGCCGCTTCGGCAGCCTACCGTGGATGGCACCCAGCCTGCTGGAACCGTTGGCGCTGCGCCTTTCACGCTGGCTGGAACAGGCCCGCGCCGCAGGCGACGGCAGCCTGTGTTGGGACGATGCCGATAATGCCATGCTGCTGCGCACCGGCTTGGCGCTGGTTGTCGGCATGGAGCGTGGCGCTCGCCAGCACTCCCGGGAGCTAGCCGAAGAGCTGCTGGCGATTGACCAAGAAGATAGCCTGGGCTTGAAAGAGCTGGTGCTTGATCAACTGCTGCGCGATGACCGCAACGAAGAGGCGCTGGCGCTGACTGAAGAGCCGCAAAAAGATGACGGCTCGCTGGTGTTAGGGTTGCTGATGGGGCGCACGCTGGCGCTTTACCGGTTAGGGCAGCAGGAGGCCGCCGAAGCGGCACTGGCGGAGGTGGTTGCCCACAACCGCCACGCGCTAGAACTGATTTGCGCGGAGAACCCAAGGCCCTCCATGCCTCATCCTGATGGGCAGGTTGACCCTGGCTCCCGAGCGGAAGCGTGGCAGTACCGTACGCTGATGCGCGACCAGTGGCGCACCACGCCAGGGGCGCTGGATTGGTTAGCCAGCCACCGCTGAGCTATTCGCTGACGGTTTTTAGCTGCCTGCCTCGGTAACTGGGGTAGGCACTAGCTGTTTATCTCGGCTTATCCAAATGGCCAGCAGAATGGCGGGTAAGCCGAGCAGCGTGGCCACCACAAAGAAAGTGGCATAACCCTGAGCGCTCACCACGATCCCGCCAAACCCGCTCAGGAATTTCCCCGGTAGCGTCATCAGCGACGAAAACAGCGCGTACTGCGTGGCGGTATATGCCCGCGAGGTCAAGCTTGAAAGAAACGCGATAAACACCGCACTGGCCAGGCCGTTGGCTAGGTTATCGCCAATGATCGTGACTACCAGCATCGGCACCTGATTGCCGATTAGCGCAAGCACCGCAAACAGCAGGTTGGTGACCATCACTAGCCCCGCGCCGAAAATCAGCAGTGGGCCAATGCCGTAACGGGCCACCAGCAGCCCGCCTAGAATGCCCCCCGCAATACTCATGGCAATCCCGAAAATATTGGTGACGTTGGCAATAGTTGCCAGTGAAAAGCCCAGGTCGATATAGAGCGGGTTGGCCATTGATGCCATCGCCAGGTCGCTGATACGGAATACGGCAATAAACACCAAAATGCCCATTGCCTTCACCCCATAGCGGCGGAAGAAGTCGGTAAACGGGCAAACAATCGCGCCAATCACCCAAGCGCCCAAGCGGCGCAGCGTTTTGGGCTTTCCACGGCTGGCGCGAATAAAGGCGCGCACTTTGGGTTCATGGATTAATTGCACGGTTAATGAGGCGCGCTTGGGTTCTGGGCGAATCAGTACGGTGATCACGCCAATGCTCACCAGGGCGGCCATGGTCAGGTAAGCCGCGTTCCACGATACCGCCGATGCCACATAAAGCGCACCGGCCCCCGCCGCTAGTAGCCCGCCGCGATAGCCAATAATGTAGGTGGAGGCCATGGCTGCTTGAACATCATCATCGGCGGATTCAATACGGTAAGCATCAATGGCGATATCTTGCGTGGCGGAGCCAAACGCCACCAATAGCGCAAAGGCGGCGACCCAGCCTAGGTTGTCGATTGGGTCTACTCCTGCGAGGCCAATGAGACCGGCGGCAATCATGCCCTGGGCCAACAGCATCCAGCCGCGTCGTTGTCCAAAGGCGCGGGTGAGCAGAGGCAGCGCGAGTCGGTCTACCACCGGTGCCCAGAAGAATTTGATGGAGTAGAGCATGCCGATCCAGGCAAAAAAACCGATGGCAGCTACTTCGACCCCGTCGCTACGTAGCCATGCGGAGAGCGTCGAAAACACCAGTAGAAAGGGCAGGCCAGCGGAAAAGCCTAAAAACAGCATGGTGATGACAGGCGCTTTGCAGTAAATACCAAGCGCCGCCAGCCAACTGCGCTGAGGAGTCGGGGTGGGCATGTAAGGGAGTACTCCAAAAAGAAACATCGGTGACGTGGGCCGCTCAAAAACCCGTCGATGTTAGACTATGGATAGAGTTCATGGTCAGCGTGTCCATGACAAAGCCGACAGCTTACCGGAGAGGAGTTTTCCATGTCGATTACCGCCCATCAGGTAGTGACTCTGCACTACGTGCTTAGCGATGTGCTCAGCGATGGCAGCACCCGCGTGCTGGATGACTCCAATGCACGTCAGAAACCCCTGGAGTACCTGCACGGCCACGACAATATTTTGCCGGGCTTGGAGCGAGATTTAACCGGCAAAGCCGCAGGTGATGAACTAAGCGTCACGCTGGCTCCCGCTGATGCTTACGGCCTGCGTAACGAAGATTTGGTGCAAGAGGTGAGTCGCGCGTCGTTTGGCGGTGCGGAGATTGAGCCAGGCAGCCGTTTTCAAACCGAAGGCGAGGCTGGCCCGCAGATCGTCACCGTGCTAAACATCGACGGCGATACCGTGACGGTGGATACCAACCACCCCTTAGCGGGCCATACGCTGCGCTATCAGGTGAAGATTCTAGACGTTCGCGATGCCACCCGCGCAGAACTTGCTAAAGGCCATCCGCTGCCACCGGGCACCGAGCACAGCAAAGTAGAAGACCGTAAAGTGCTCTAAAAAGCCGTTTTTATCGGGTGAAGCGCGTTAAAAACTGACCTGTATCAAGTTCCTGTTTACCCTTGCGGCCACCATTTTAAAAGCTTGACCCAGGTCAGTTTCCCCTTCTCTGAACGCAGTACGATGGCCCCATACATTACGGCGGGAGGGGAACACCATGTACTGGGATGATGCGGTAATTTTCGGCCTAGTTACTGTCGCGCTAATGATCACCTTTATGATCGGTTGGGTAGGCTTTGTGGTACGTGACCATTTGCGTAAGGATGAACGTAAGAAGCCTTAATTCAGCAGGCTGTTCAGTCGTCAGGGGAGGGGGCTTACGTTAATGTGTAAGCTTCCTGTTGCCGGCCCAAGGGGCCGGCTTTTTTGCGTCTTTTTGTAAGTTGTATTAATAACCGTTGAAGCGCATTGGCAGTTATGCTTTGGTAAAGTGCCTATTTTAAGAAAAAGAGTAAACAATAGGGAAGTCAAGCGCCTACTATGGCGTCGCTTGGTCGGTGAAGCTAGAGTAATTTCAGAAACAGTGTTCGTTAACCTGTTGGCCTTATCAATCAGGAGACATGTGATGAGTGACTCTACCGACAACACTAAAGACCTTTTAAGCAAGCGCCGTTCACGCCGCCAAGTACTGGCTAGTCTGGGTTTAGGTGCAGCTGCCCTTTACGTTGCGCCTACCTTGTTATCAATGGGGCAGGCTGAAGCCCGCGAGCATCGTCATTCGCGCCCAAGTCGCTCACGGCCTAGCTATTCGCGTCCTAGCTACTCTCGCCCTCATTACTCTCGTCCGCACTATTCGCGCCCCCGTTACTCCCGGCCTGATTATTCCAGAGCGCGCCATTCTCATCAGCATCATTCACGCCATGGCCATGGCTATCCTAAGCGTTATTACTCTCGGCCCCAGCGCTCACGTTGGGAGCGCGACGGCGTCATTGAAATTCGCCTAAGCCGTGTGCTGCCGCGCTGGTAAGGGAGCGGCCATGCCGAGCCATCATCAAGATTATACGCTCGAAGGCGTTGGGCCTTGCCTTCGGTTAGTGAATGCCGACGAGTTGCTGCCCGTCCTAACAGCCGCCATGCCAGGCTGGCCCTTGACGCCTTGCGCCGCGCAAACCCAATCGCCGGAGATCTGCGTATGGCGGCACCCGCAGGGGTATTGGCAAGAGGCGCCCGCGCTTCCAGTAGGGGCGCTGCTGGACAGCGCGGTAGGAACCGCCTGTAGCGTTATTGCGGATGCTGCCGGGGCATATTTTTATCGTCACCCGGAGTTAGTGGGTTTGCACTGCGGATCAGTGGAAATCAATGGCCAGCTAGTGATTTTTCCCGATACATACCGGGCGGGCAAAAGCACCTTAACCGCCGCCTTTGCAGCGGCTGGGCAGCGTGTGTTTGGTGATGATGTGCTGGCGCTCAACAAGCAAGGGGTAGGGATTGCGCTGGGCGTGGCACCTCGCTTGCGGCTACCGCTTCCTGACGCGATGTCTCTGGAGTTTCGTCAGTTTGTACAAACGCACCTTGGCCCTCAGGATGCCCGCTATGGCTATCTTCGTTTGGACAATACGCAGTTAGCTAGCCACGGCCAGCGCTGCCCGCTGGGGGCGATATTACTGATTGACCGCGATGAATCGCTAAACGAGCCCCAGCTTACCCGCCTTCAGCCAGGCGATGGGTTATGGCAGCTGTTACAGCAAAATTTTGCCGAGCACGAATCTGACCAGGCGCTGATTGAGCGCTTCTTGCCACTGCTTGAGGGCTTGCCCTGTTTTCTGCTGCGCTATAGCGACGCCTTTGATGCAGCCCAGTGGCTTACGAAATGCTGGGGAAGTGGCACCCTAGAGAGCTTGGCACTGGCCAGCCAGCCCCGTTGCGATACTCCTGAAGTGATACCTGCCCTTGAGCCAACGGATGGGCGCCAGTGGCAGGCCAGTGAGGCAGCGTTTGAGTTTCCGCTAGGCGACGAGCTATTTGTGATTGCCGAGGAGGGCGGCGCGATTCATCGGCTGAACACCACTAGCCGGGCTGTGTGGGCGCTGTTGAATCACGAACCGCTGGATCTTGACTCCGTGAGTGACACGCTCACAGGCTTTTTTGCAGGCGCAAAATTTGAGCAGGTACGCCAAGACGTGGCGCAGCTACTCGCGCAGTTCTATCACGCTGGATTAATTAAAGACGTTAACGCTTAGCGCCAGTGATCTCGCCATGCTTTGAGTACTCGCTCCGGGTACCACGTCTTCCCCAGGCTGCCGTTATAGCGAGCGAGAGCGCGGGTAAAGTCACCCCGTTCGATGGCAAGGTAGTGGGCTAAAATCGTGCACCCATAGCGCAGGTTGCGGTTGGGTTCGGTAAGGTCGTCCATGGGCAGGCCAAGCTCAGCGACCCAAAACGGCATGATCTGCATGAGACCTACCGCGCCCGCCGAGGAGACCGCATCGGCATTAAAGGCGCTCTCGACCTGGATTAACGCCAGCACCAGCTCAGGCGGTAACCCGGCCAGCCGGGCCTCTTGGTAGAGTCGAGTGAGTAAGGTGTGGCGTTGTTCAGGCGAGGCGACAAAGCGGGAAAGTGGCGCATCCATACGGCTGCGCCACTGCTGTAACCGCCACTGAACGTAGGGCGTTTGTGGGTCGGCTGCTTCCAGCGTGGGGCGTAGGGCAGGCTCCGCTACGCTTGGCGCGGGGTAGGCAGCCACCATCAGGCTGCCCATTAGCACCCACTTCACGTACCGAGGCGACAAACGCCGCCAAGGAGTGCTCAGTGACATATACCTGCCGATTACTCTGCGCTAACAAGGCCCGCTTGTTCACGCAGGAAGTCGACAATCTTGTCGGCAGGAATCATAGTGGCTTCGCTATCGCGACGGCCTTTGTACTCCAGTTCGCCGTTGTCCAGGCCACGGTCGCCAATCACCAAACGGTGTGGGACGCCCATCAGTTCCAGGTCGGCAAACTTCACGCCGGGGCGCGTATCGCGGTCGTCCAGCAGCACGTCTAAACCAGCGGCGGTGAGCGTTTGGTAGAGGCGCTCGGACTCTTCACGCACGCGCTGTGACTTATGCGCGTTCATCGGTACTAGCGCGACCTGGAACGGCGCAATCGCATTGGGCCAGATAATGCCAGACTCATCGTGGTTCTGTTCAATGGCTGCTGCGACCACGCGGGTCACGCCAATGCCGTAGCAGCCCATCCACGGGTGGCTGGTTTTGCCGTTGTCGCCCAGCACGCTGGCATTCATCGCTTCGGAGTACTTCTGGCCAAGCTGGAACACGTGGCCGACTTCGATGCCGCGCTTGATCGAGAGCGTGCCTTGGCCATCGGGTGACGGGTCGCCCTCTACGACGTTACGCAGGTCAGCGACCTGAGGCAGGGCCGCATCACGCTCCCAGTTGATGCCGAAGTAGTGCTTGCCATCGACGTTGGCACCCGCGCCGAAGTCGCTCATTAAGGCAACGCTGCGGTCAATGATAATCGGCATTTCTAAACCGACCGGACCCAACGAGCCAGGGCCTGCACCCACGGCGGCACGAATTTCTTCTTCGCTGGCCATGGTCAGCGGGGCTTTTACCTGAGGCAGGTTTTCCGCTTTGACTTCGTTGAGTTCGTGGTCGCCGCGAACCAGCAGTGCAATGAGACCACCTTCCGCCGCGTGAACCATCAGCGTTTTGACGGTTTTCTCAATGGGCAGCTTGAACTGCTCTACCAGCGTGGCGATGGTTTTGGCATCCGGTGTATCAACCAAACGCATCTCTTCGCTAGGGGCGGCGCGCTCGACGTTGCTGCCCAGCGGTGCGGGCAGCGCTTCGGCTTTTTCGATGTTAGCAGCGTAATCAGATGCGTTGGAGAACACGATATCGTCTTCGCCGGAGTCGGCCAGCACGTGGAATTCGTGAGAGCCCGTGCCGCCAATAGAGCCGTTGTCAGCAATCACTGGGCGGAAGTCGAGGCCCAGGCGTGTGAAAATACGCGAATAGGCGTCGTACATGCCTTGGTAAGTCTCTTTGAGCGAGGCTTCGTCCAGGTGGAAGGAGTAGGCATCTTTCATGATGAACTCACGCGAGCGCATCACGCCAAAGCGCGGGCGAATCTCATCACGGAATTTGGTTTGAATCTGGTAGAAGTTCACCGGCAGCTGCTTGTAGCTGGCGATCTCTTTGCGCACCAGGTCAGTGATGACTTCTTCATGAGTGGGGCCTACGCAGTAATCGCGCTCGTGGCGATCTTTCAAACGCAGCAATTCCGGGCCGTACTGCTCCCAGCGGCCAGACTCCTGCCATAGATCGGCGGGCTGAACGGCAGGCATCAATACTTCTTGTGCGCCGGCCCGGTTCATCTCTTCACGCACGATGGCTTCCACTTTGCGCAGAGTGCGTAGCCCCAGGGGCAGCCAAGTGTACAGGCCCGAGGTGAGACGGCGGATCATCCCGGCGCGCAGCATTAACTGGTGGCTGATGACTTCAGCATCGGCCGGGGTTTCTTTTAATGTCGCAATCAATAATTGGCTGGCGCGCATGGGCGTGAGCATTCCTTGGTTGGTAGCGGTGATGCTGGATCGTTGTGTCGAACGTAGCGCTTAATTTAGCGTTGAATCCGGCATTGTACGGCTAAGCGGGTAAGGCGGCAAAATCCTACGTCAGCAGCCAAACGTGTGCTGTTCTTGAAGTATGCTAGAATCAAGCGGCATTTGATTCGATAGTCGCTGATTTGAACACAACAAACACGACAGCATCGGCTATCGGTACGTTAAGATTTCGAGGGAACCTCCATGCAGCAAGCAGTTCGCCGTTGGTTAACGGGGGCCGTTATAGGCGTCTCCATTGTGGCATTAAGCGGTTGCGGTACCATGTTTTACCCTGAGCGTAAGGGGCAGTTGAGCGGTGATGTAGACCCGGTGGTGGCGATTGCCAATGGTGTGGGTCTGCTGTTTTTCATCGTTCCAGGGGTGATTGCCTACGCCGTGGATTTCTCTAATGGCACTATCTATCTTCCCAGCGCGAGTAGCGCATCGGTAGATATTCACCACTTAGACGACGCTATGGATGTAGCCTCATTAGAGAAGCTACTGTCAGATAAGGCCGGCCAACCGGTTAGCTTAGAAAACGAGCTGCTGGTGATTGAAGAGATGGACAGCCTGGATGAAGCGCTGGCCATGGTGCGGATGTCCGGCGTGCTGGATGAAGAGCGGCTGGCCACGATGTAGAGGGCTGGCATCTTTATCTGAACGGACGTCTTAAACGCCCCTGGCAGGTTAACCGGCCAGGGGCGTTTATGTATTGCCGCACCGCTTTTTAGGATGCTGCTTTCGCTGTGGTGATTTTCAATACCGCTAAGCCAGCCACCAAGCCCCAAAAGGCTCCTCCGATCCCCAGCAGCGTAATGCCCGAACCGGTCAGCAAAAACGTCACGATGGCCGCATCGCGCTGTTCGCTTTTTTCAAATGCGCCTGCTAAACCGCCGCTTAGCGTACCCAACAGCGCAATACCTGCCAGTGCCAAGACGAGAGCGCTGGGCAGGGCGTTAAATATGCCGGTCACCGTTGCCCCAAAAATACCCATGGTTATATAGAAAACGCCTGCGGCAACGCCTGCGGTGTAGCGCCGTTTGGGGTTGGGATGAGCATCCGGCCCCATGCACACGGCGGCGCTAATAGCGGCCATATTCAGCGCGTAACCACCAAACGGTGCGAGCAGCAGCGTAGCGCTGCCTGTCCAGGCGATCAGCGGCGAGCTGTTGGGGTGGTAGCCTGACGCCCGCAGTACCGCGACGCCAGGCAGATTTTGAGTCGCCATGGTAATCACGAACAGCGGTACGCCAATACTCAGCAGCGTCATTGGGTTGAACGCGGGGGCGGTAAAAACTGGGAGCGTGGGCGTGAGCGGAATACCCTGCGTGCTGATTTGGCCTTGTAACAGGGCAATCGCCACGCCGGTGAGTAGCACCCCCGGCACTGCCAGCGTGGGCCATAAGCGTCTGCCTGCCACCCAGGCGGCCAGCATGGCTAGCGGCAGCAGCCACTGACGCTCCATCACGTTAAACAGCTCTAGCCCAAAGCGCAGCAGAATACCGGCCAGCATGGCGGAGGCAATGGCGCTGGGAATGTGGCGCATCAAGCGCTCGAACAGCCCCGTGACCCCGCATAAGGTGATCAGCAGCGCTGAGAACAGAAACGCGCCGATAGCTTCTTCGATAGGAATGCCAGGTGGGCTCGTCGCCAGAAACGCCGCCCCCGGTGTCGACCACGCCGTTAATAGCGGCATCCGGTAGCGCAGCGACAGCCCCAGCGAAGTCAGGCCCATCCCAATGCCTAGTGCCCACAGCCATGAGCTGATTTGTGCGGTGCTGGCCCCTGCGGCCGCTGCGGCTTGGAAGATAATTGCCGCTGAGCTGGTATAGCCAATCACTACGGCGACGAAGCCCGCAATGATCGTCGACAAACTAATATCGCGCCAAAGACTGGGCGCAGCGGAGTCGTGGCAGGTGGATGGCGCTTCCATGGGTGGCCTCTCCCAAGCTGTGATGGCAAAATGTGCGTTATAGCGCACGCCTTTCACGTTACCACTGTGCGTTATAACGCACAATAGGGGCAGCAGACTGTGTCACATATCCAAAGCGGTAGTCAGGAGAAGCCCATGGCCAGTGAGCCACACACCATTGCGCAACATATTGCGGGGACGGTGCGGCAACTGCGCAAAGAGCGTGGCTGGAGCCTGGATCGTGCTGCCGGTGAAACCGGGGTGAGCAAAGCCATGCTCGGCCAGATCGAACGGGGCGAGTCCAGTCCGACGGTCTCGACGCTCTGGAAGATTGCCAGCGGCTTTCGGGTGTCGTTTTCGACGCTGTTCGATAGCGACAAGCCCGCATTAGGGGAACTGCACCGGGATGGCTGGGAGTCGGTATGGGGCGACGACAGCGCCGGTATGCAGGCGCGGCTGCTGTTTCCTTACGACCCGCTGCTGGGCTTCGAGATGTTCATGATCGAGCTCGCACCGGGGGCGCTCAGTGAATCGTCGGCGCACGCTAGCGGGGTGGTGGAGCACATCGTGGTGGTGGAAGGAGAGATGGAGCTACGCATTGACGAGCGCTGGCAAACGCTGCGGGCAGGCGAGGGGCTGCGCTTTTTTGCTGACCGGCCCCACGCCATGCGCAATAACACCGCGACGCGATTACGCTTTCACGATGTGATTCACTACTTGCCCGGCGCGGCCTCTGGCACTTGAGCGCGCAGCCAGTTGAGCTCGTCGGCCCAGATCTCGGGTTCGATGGTCTCTAAAATCATCGGAATGCCGTGGATGCGCTCGTCTTGCATAATGGTGCTAAAGGCATCTAGCCCAATATTACCCTTACCCAGGCTGTGGTGGCGGTCAACGCGGCTGGCAAAGGCGCTTTTGGCATCGTTCAAGTGCATGCCGCGCAAGTACTCAAAACCTACGACCTTGCCAAGCTCATCCAGGGTGGCCTGTGTCGCGTCGCGGGTGCGGAGATCGTACCCGGCAGCGAAAGCGTGGCAGGTATCGATACACACGCCCACCCGGGATTTATCCTCCACCTGATCGATAATCTCGGCCAAGTGCTCAAAACGCCAGCCGAGGTTGGTGCCTTGGCCCGCGGTGTTTTCGATGACCGCGGTCACGCCCTGGGTGTCAGCCAGCGCTTCATTGATGGAGTCGGCAATGCGCGCCAGGCACTCGGCTTCGCTGATCTTGTTCAGGTGGCTGCCGGGATGGAAGTTGAGCAACGTCAGCCCTAGCTGCTCGCAGCGCTGCATCTCATCCAAAAACGCCGCGCGGGACTTGGCTAGCCCCTCGGCTTCTGGGTGACCCAGGTTAATCAGATAGCTGTCGTGGGGCAGAATCTGTTCAGGGCCAAAGCCGTGGGTTTTGCAGGCCTGCTTGAAGGCCGCAATGGCCTCGTCCGTTAGCGGTTTCCCCTTCCACTGACGCTGGTTTTTGGTGAACAGCGCAAACGCCGTTGCACCGATATCAACAGCACGAAGGACGGCCTGATCCGCGCCGCCCGCCGCGCTAACGTGCGCACCAAGATAGTTCATCGTTCTCCTTATTACGTTGTCCCAGTGACGTTGCCCTAGTGACGTTGCCTGAATGTAAACAGGTTAAATAGGTTAAGCGGGCTGGCCTGCGCGCTGGCGGTTGTCTAGGTAGCGTTTAAAGGCAGCAGGTTCATCGGTAATGGCGCTGGCAATGCCCCAGGCCCAGCGGCTATCAAACGCGCTGGGGTCGTTGGCGGTGTAGCAAAGAATTTGGTAACCGTCGCGGCACATGGCGGCGGCCTGGGTCTGTTTGAGCCGCGGCCAATGAGGGTGAATACTAAACGCCTCGACCGCTTCGCACTGTTCGCGCCAGTTTTTGGGCACACTGCCAAACAGCGCCCCTAACGCCAGGGCCTCTTTAGGGGCATGTTGGCGGCAGTGGGCTAAGGCGACGGGGTCGAACGACGAGATCACTAGCCGCTCAGGGGGGAGGGCGGCTAGAACAGCAGGCAAGACCACGTCCACCAAACGGATGGGGTCACGCCCTTTGTTGACCTTGATTTCTAAGTTAACGCCCATCTCCAGCTCGTTTAGCAGGGCGAGCATAGCCTCAAGGCTGGCCATCTTTTCCCCCGCAAAGCGGTCACCAAACCAACTGCCCACATCTAACTGCTGAGCCTGCTGCCATGTCAGGTTGGCGAGCTCACCACGGCCATCTGAGCAGCGGCGAACGTCGCCATCGTGCCAGATGACCGGTGTATCATCCTTCAGCAGCTGTACATCCAATTCCACCCAGGTTGCGCCTGCTTGGTGGGCGGCGCGTACGGCTGCCAGGGTGTTTTCGGGCGCGGCAGCGGAGTAGCCGCGGTGGGCGATGAGCGTGGGGACAGAAATTGCGGGATGGGTCATAGCCACTCCGTGTCGTGGTCGCCAATTGAGCGTCATGAAGCACAATGTTGCCAAGTTTAGCATGGGTGCATGACGACGACGTGTCGGCCTAGTGAGCTAATGGCTTGATTAATGACGCTCAACGCGGTTGGATAGCGCGCAGGGTATGTCCAATAATTAACAACAGGAGTGTCATTAATGTCTAAGCGTATCCAGTTTTCCAAGACCGGTGGTGCCGAGGTGTTGGAATGGGTGGAGGTCGAACCGGCTGCCCCCGCTGCTGGTGAAGTGCGTATCGCCAATAAAGCGGTGGGGCTTAACTTTATCGATATCTATTTCCGCACGGGATTATATCCCGCGCCTGCCATGCCGTCTGGGCTGGGAACGGAGGGCGCTGGCACGGTGGATGCCGTCGGCGAAGGTGTGACGCATCTCAAAGTCGGCGACCGGGTGGCTTACGCCCAAGGCCCGCTGGGTGCTTATGCGGAATTGCACACGCTGCCTGCGTCCAAAGTCGTCAAGCTACCGGATTTTATCGATTTTGAAACCGCTGCCGCTAGCCTGCTGAAAGGCTTAACGGTGCAGTATCTGCTGCGTCAAACCTATGAGCTTAAAGGCGGTGAGACCATTCTGTTCCACGCGGCGGCCGGGGGCGTTGGCTCTATTGCCTGCCAGTGGGCTAAAGCGCTGGGCGTGAAGCTGATTGGTACGGTGAGCTCTCAGGAAAAAGCTGACCTAGCCATGGCCAACGGTGCATGGGCGACCATCAACTACACCGAAGAGAACGTGGTAGAGCGGGTGCGCGAGCTGACCAACGGCGAGATGTGTGACGTAGTGTATGACTCGGTGGGTAAAGACACCTGGGAAATGTCGCTGGACTGCTTGAAGCCTCGTTCGCTGATGGTGAGTTTCGGCAACTCTTCTGGCCCTGTGGATGGCGTGAATATCGGTATTTTGAACCAAAAAGGCGCGCTGTTTGTGACTCGCCCAAGCCTGAACGGCTACGCCGACACCCGTGAGCGCCTAGAGATGATGTGCGACGAGTTTTTCGCCATGATTGAGAGCGGCAAAATCCACATCGACGTAGCCAACCGCTACCCGCTGCAAGACGCCGGTAAGGCTCAGGATGCACTACAGAGCCGTAAAACCACCGGTTCTACTATTTTATTGCCGTGATAATGGTACTAGAGATGATCGGAATCATCCCGTAGCGGGGGTCTTTCGCCATGGATGGCGAAAGTAGCGTCCATGGAAGGATTCACAGCGCCCCCGCCTAGGGTTGTTCCGGTCTGATGACATTACTAAGCGACTGTTTAGGCAATCTCTATATACGCTCCCAACTGACGCATTCGGCTCTCAAAGCGGGTCACGTTATCGACCAGCTGGTCGGGGCCGAATGCCACGCACTCCGCCAAAATCGCTTCGCTGAGCGTAATTGCCGCTAATATCGACGGGAAAAAGTGCGGCGTAGCGTTGGCAACGGTAAACGTTACGCTGGCCCCCGGCACCAGCGGCGAGCGCAGCGTGTCGGTAATTACAATCGCCTGCACGCCGTTGGCGCGAGTAATCTCCAGCGCCTTCACCGTCTCGGCGCAGTAGGGTTCAAAGCCAAACGCCACTACCACATCCTGCTCGTTGAACGGGGCCAACTCGGTGAGCAAGCCTCCCTCCTGTCCGCGAATGAGCGTCACTTCCGGCATCGCAATGCGCCCCACGTAGGCAAAGTGGTACGCGCAGGCGAAGGTGTCGCGAAACCCGACCACGGCGACTCGCCGCGCGGCCAAGATTCGCTCGGCGGCCTCTTTGACGCGCTTTTGGTTATCCGCCGTAAACAGCCTGCCAATATTATCGAAGGCAGCGTCGCCTACCTCCGCAAACAGCGCCGCTTCTGGGTTTCTGTGCTGCTGATTCAACTGGCTGGCGCGGCCGGATAGCTCCACCGGCGCTGCCTGTACCGCCGATTGAAACACCTCCCGAAACGGCTCGTAGCTCTCGAACCCAAGCCGCTTGGCTAGCCTGACCAGGGTGGAGGGAGTGACGGATGCTGCCTGAGCCGTTTTGCGGATCGACTGAAACGCCATCTCTGTAGGATGTTCCAGCACGTAGCTGGCGGCGCGCTTGAGCTGTGGGCTAAGCGCTGCATAGCTCTCGGCTAGCTGCTGGTGAATGCTGTCCAGGCTGGTGGCGTGAGTGGCGTTGTCTGGCATGGCACCCTCTCTATGAAAATAAAACATTTGTGCCAATGATAGATGTTTTTGCTACAGATGTATTGACGTTGTCCCGGCGACTACTCTATCGTTCAAAAAATACATACGTTTCTTTTTATTCAAAATAAAGAAACAAACGTTTCGTTAAGTTTTGACGACTGATCCGATGAGGTTAAAAAAAGCACCATGCCTGCTGACGCTACTGCGCTGCCCAATTATGAAACGCTGCTGGTCACTCTGGATGCCCGAGTATTGACCGTGCGACTGAATCGCCCGCAGCGCCTCAACGCCGTTGTTGAGGCGCTTTACCAAGAGCTGCTGGATGTGCTGCGAATAGCACAGCAGTCGCCTCAGGTCCGGGCGGTGGTGCTGACCGGTGAGGGGCGCGCGTTTTGTGTCGGTGCCGATATGAAGGCCCACGGCAGCGCTAAGCGTACCCTGTTTCAGCGCCGGGCGTATTTGCAGCTGGGCAACGACGTATGCGAAGCCATCACCAAACTCAGTAAGCCGGTGGTAGCAGCCGTGAACGGCTATGCGCTGGGGGCTGGTGCGGAGATGGCGGTCTCCTGCGATTTTATCGTGATGGCTGACGAGGCGCAGATTGGTTTTCCAGAAACCAGTATTGGTACTTGCGTGGGCGGCGGTGTTTCAAAATTGCTGCCTCAACTGGTGGGGCTCACCCAAGCCCGGCGCTTGCTCTATCTGGGTGACAAACTTCATGGGCCAGAAGCCGCCAGGATCGGCTTGGCGCTGGCCAGCTACCCCCAAGCGCAGCTGATGGCCGAAGCGCAAACACTCGCCGAGCGGCTTGCCAAGCAGGCGCCGGTCTCCATGGCGATGCTCAAACCGCTGGTCAATCGCAGCGCCCATACCAGCATGGAGAGCCAGCTGCAGCAGGAGCTGGACGCGGTGTTTACCTGCTCCACCACCGAGGACTGGCAAGAGGGGGTCGATGCCTTTGCCGAGCGGCGAGCGCCAAATTTTTTTGGCCAATGATCTCGGCCCTCTTGAATTAGCTTGGTATCACTCCGTCACGCACTTCTTTGTCAAACAGGTCACGCAATGAATACTCTCGAAGGCCATCTCCCAGTCCGCAGCCCGCTGCATGATATCTTAGCGCCCTCTGGCATTGCCGTAGTAGGCGCTTCTGCAGACCCCACCAAACGGGGCTACAAAGCCATGGTTGGGCTGATTAATGGCGGCTACCAGGGACATATTTACCCCATCAATCCCAAAGCCGATCACATTTTAGGCGTGCAGGCGTGGCCTTCACTCACCGAGATGCCTGGCTGCCCTGAGCTTGCGCTGCTGTGTACGCCTGCCGCCACCGTGCCTGCGCTGATTGCCGAGTGTGGCCGCCGGGGGGTGAAAGGGGCGGTGATTCTGGCCAGCGGGTTTGGCGAAACCGGCGAAGAGGGGGCAGCGCTGGAGGCACAGATGATGGAGATCGCCCGTGCCCACGGAGTGCGTATCATCGGCCCAAACACTTCTGGCATGTTTAACCTGCACCACCAAATTAACTTGCTGGCGCTGGATAACGTCAAGCCGGGTGATATCGGCATTGTGTCGCAGTCCGGCAATATGCTGCTCTCTCTTGCGCTGGAAGCCCAGCATAACGGGCAAGTGGGGTTCAGCACCTACGTTGGCCCGGGCAACCAGAGCGATATCGGCTTTAACGATTACCTGCGCTATTTAGGGGAGGACGAGCACACTCGCGTGGCTACGCTCTACGTGGAGGGCTTCCGTGATGGGCAGCAGTTTCTGAAAGTGGCCCGTGACGTGACCGCCATGAAGCCGGTGGTGGTGTATAAATCCGGTGCCACCGAGCAGGGCCAAAAGGCTGCCAGCTCCCATACCGGTGCGTTGGCCGGTAGTTATCAAATGACTGTAGACCTGCTGCGCCAGGCAGGCGTTAGCGTGGTGCAGTACTCCGATGAAATTCTGCCCGTGGCGGAAGGTTTGGGAAGGCTGCAAAAAGCCCCCGGTAAGCGCGTGGCGGTGATTTCTGACGGCGGCGGCCAAGCCACCATTGCCGCCGATCGTTTATCGGAGGCGGGCCTGACGCTGGCCGAGCTTTCTGACGCTACCCGCTCGGCACTGCGCGAGGTGCTACTGCCTCAGGCATCTACCCTTAACCCGGTGGACGTGGCGGGCTCCTCGGATGCGAACCCCTCGCTGCTGGCAAGCTGCATTGAGCTGGTGATGGCGGATGAAGGCGTCGATAGCGTCTTTCTGGTCGGCATGCTCGGCGGGTATAGCCTGCGCTTTGCGGAGTCGCTGATGGGCGATGAGATGCGTGGCGCAGAGCGCATGGTAGAGCTTGCTCAAGCCTCCGAGAAGCCGCTGGTGATTTACAGCCTCTACGCACCCATCAAGCCGCCTGCGCTGCGCCGTTTACACGAAGCCGGTTTGCCGGTGTATTCCTCGATTGAGCATGCGGTGCGCGTGCTTGCTGCCTTAGGTGAGCGAGGGGAGTACCTGGCCAGCCAACAAGTACAGGAGACGATAGCGCCCGCCGCGCCAGCGGAAACAGGCAAGGCCATGCTAAAAGCGGCCAAGGCGGAAGGGCGCGATTTACTGGAGTTTGAGGCGAAGGGGCTGCTGGCGGAACACGGTATCGCGGTGCCCGAGGAGTGGTTGGTGCGTCGTGAGGACGAACTCGCCGAGATCGCCCAGCGTACGCAGGGCAAGCCGCTGGCGATGAAGGTGGTCTCGAAAGATATTCTGCATAAATCCGACGCGGGCGGGGTCAAGCTCAACCTGGTGGGTGAAGCCCCACTGCGCGATGCCTTTCAGGCCATTCAGTCAAACGCCCAGGCTTACGACCCGAACGCCCAGATAGAGGGCGTGCTGGTCACGCCAATGGCGGAGAAGGGCGTTGAGGTGATTATCGGCATGCTGCGCGACCCGATTTTCGGCCCGGTGCTGATGTTTGGCTTGGGCGGCATTTTTGTGGAGGTGCTCGAAGACGTGGCCTTCCGCTCGCTGCCGCTGACCCTGCACGACGCGCAATCCATGGTCGATCAACTCAAAGCGCAAAAAGTGCTGGCGGGAGTACGCGGGGCGGCGGGTGTCGATAAGCAGGCGCTAGTGTCACTGCTGATGCAGGTATCCCAATTGGTGGAGGCCTACCCGGAGATTAGCGAGCTAGACTTGAACCCGGTGATTGCCTATCCGAAAGGTCATTCTGCCGCTAACTATGCCATCGTCGATGCACGAATCATCGTGGAGCGCCAATCATGAGCCAAACGCTACCTGAATTAACCGACGCTACCCTAACGCTGGAAAACCGTGTGGCAACGCTCACGCTTAACCGCCACGACGTGCGCAATGCGCTTACCGGCACGGCGCTGGTGGATGATATCGTCGCCACCGCCGCATGGGTGAACCGTTGCCAGGACGTCTCGGTGCTGGTGATCACCGGAACGGGGAGCGCTTTCTGTGCCGGGGGTAATGTAAAAGACATGGCCGAACGCAGCGGCGACTTTGCGGGGGACGTAGCCGAAGTCGCTGAGCGCTATCGGCAAGGGATTCAGCGAATGCCCCTGGCACTTAATCAGGTAGAAGTGCCCATCATCGCCGCCGTGAATGGTGCAGCGATTGGTGCCGGGTTTGATTTGGCCAATATGGCGGATCTGCGTATTGCATCCCGTAAGGCGAGCTTTGGGGAGACGTTTCTCAACCTAGGCATCATCCCCGGCGATGGCGGGGCGTGGTTCATGCAGCGCCAAATTGGCTACCAGCGTGCCTTTGAACTAACCCTTTCAGGCCGGGTGATCAGCGCTGATGAAGCGCTTGCCTACGGTGTAGTGCTGGAAGTCGTGGAGCCGGAGCAGCTGATGGAGGCCGCTTTGGCACATGCCAAGCGCATCGCGGCCCAGCCGCCGAAAGCAACGCGCCTCACCAAGCGGCTCATGAAAATGGCCCCGGATATGGAGCTAAAGCCGTTTCTGGATGTGTGCGCCGTGTTCCAAGGCATGTGCCACAACGAGCCGGAACATCTAGAAGCCGTTGAGCGGTTACTGGCACGAATGAAACGCTAACCCGCGCGCTATTTTTTCCTATTTTTCAGTGCTTGTACGGCTGTATAGTCATCGCCTAATGTGATGCTGAACACTCCGCACTTTCCGTGTCAGGGAAGAGGAGCGACAACATAGGGAGATGGCACGCACATGACTCTGGAAAGCATAGGACTCTCTCCCAGCACGCTGGTATTCATCGTGCTGGGGCTCACGCTAGTCGCCTTTATTTGGGGCCGTTTCCGCTACGACTTGGTGGCCTTGGCTGCCTTGCTAGGCTCGGTGATGCTGGGGCTGGTGCCTGCGGATGACGCCTTTGCGGGCTTTGGGCATCCAGCGGTGATCACCGTGGCGGCGGTGTTGGTGTTGAGCCGTGGGTTTGAACGCTCCGGCGTGGTCGATGTCATCGCCAATCAGGTGCTAAAGGTGGGCGAGCGCCTGCTGCTACAGCTTCTGGTCCTGGTGGGCACGGTGGTCGTGCTTTCCGGTGTGATGAATAACGTGGGGGCGCTGGCGCTACTGCTGCCGGTGGCGATGCGCCTTGCACGGGAACACAATACGTCTCCTTCACTGCTATTAATGCCCCTGGCGTTTGGTTCGCTGCTGGGTGGTTTAACCACGCTGATTGGCACGCCACCCAACATCATCATTGCTGCTTACCGGGGCAATATGACCGGTGAAAACTTCGGCATGTTTAGCTTCTCACCGGTGGGCATTGTGGTAGCGCTTGCTGGCCTGATATTTATTGTGCTGGTAGGCTGGCGCTTGACCCCCAAACGCAGTGGGCAGGCGGCGGCAGACGATATGTTCGATACCGCCAACTATCTAGTAGAGCTAAATGTTACTGAAGACTCCAAAGCTAATGGGCTCACCCTTCAACAATTGCGCGATGAGCTGGATGAGACCATCCCTGTCTTAGCGGTGGTGCGTGAAGATAATCGCCGGGCGGGCTACCAGTTTCACGGCGTGCTTCGTGAGGGTGACATCCTGCTGCTGGAAGCCGGCCCCGATGAGCTGAAGCTGCTGGAGGACAAAGTGGGCCTTAGCGCCATTGCCGAACCTGAAGAGCCAGAGGACGGGCAGGAGCAGCGCGTGGACGCGGAGAAGAGCGATGAACGTCAGCCGGTCGATACCGAAGGCCTACAGCTCATTGAAGCTGTTGTTCGTAATGATTCGATGATGATTAATCGCAGCGTGCGACAGCTGCGCCTTAACCATCAGTTTGGCTTGCACTTAGTGGCCGTGGCCCGTGATGGTGGCCGCCTGAAGCAGCGCCTGCGCGACATTCGTTTTCAAACCGGCGACGTGCTGCTATTGCAGGGCAGCGAAAACGAAATCGCCGATAGTTTATCGACGCTGGGTTGTTTGCCGCTGGCCAACCGCGAGCTACATTTAGGCCAGCCGCGTAAGCTGGCTATTTCGGTGGGTATTTTCGCGCTAGCGATTGTCGCGATGCTGTTTGATCTTTTGCCCGCGGCTGTTGCGATGAGCACGGCGGCGCTGGTGTCGCTGCTGATTGGCGTGCTGCCCTTGCGGGATGGCTACCAAGCCATTGATGGCCCGGTGATTGTGCTGCTTGCCGCCATGTTGCCGGTGGGTGAAGCGCTGGAGACCAGTGGCGGTGCTGATATCATTGCCGATGCGCTGCTGCGGTTTGGCGTAGAGTGGCCGATTGTCGTTTCCTTGGTGGGGCTATTTCTGCTCTCTATGCTGCTCTCTAACGTAGTCAACAATGCGGCCGCAGCTCTCCTTATGGCACCCATTGCGGCGAGCCTCGCCAACGGCTTCGATGCCTCGCTGGACCCGTTTTTGATGGTGGTAGCCGTCAGCGCCTCCTGTGCGTTTTTAACCCCGATTGGACACCAATCGAATACCCTGGTGCTGGGCCCGGGGGGTTACCGGTTTGGAGATTACTGGAAACTGGGGCTGCCGCTTTCGCTTGTGGTGATGGCCGCAGCCATTCCGGCGATTTTATGGGTGTGGCCGCTCTGACATAGCCCTAGGGTAACGGCAGCACCTGGCCTGTTCGAATGTTCGCGCTATTAGATTCCGAAAATTTTGCTAATCTATTACGCACATAGACCAATAAATATCGAACAGGCCGGGCTTATGAATCAACAGTATCGCCAGGATGCCATCGTCGAACTGGTTCGCCAGCACGGCTATATGAGTATCGAACAGCTCACCGAACACTTCGCGGTCACGCCACAAACCATTCGTCGAGACTTGAACACTCTGGCCAACGAAGGTCGCGTGCGCCGCGTACATGGTGGTGTCGGGGTCGAGTCAAGTACGGTCAATACGGCTTACAGCACCCGCAAAACGTTGCACCTCGAAGAGAAAGAGCGCATTGCCCGCTGCTTGGCACAGCATATACCCCATCATGCCTCTCTGTTCATCAATATCGGGACCAGCAATGAAATGATCGCCCAAGCGCTACTGGAGCACCAAGGTTTGGAGATCATTACCAACAACCTGAATGTGGCGGCGATTCTGCAACACAAAGAGGACTTCACGGTGATCATTGCGGGCGGTCAAGTGCGCTCCCGTGATGGTGGGATCATCGGCGAAGCCACCATTGACTTCATCAATCAGTTCAAAGTGGATTATGGAATCATCGGGATCAGTGGCATCGACGAGGATGGCTCGCTTCTGGAGTTTGACTACCAAGAGGTACGCGTTGCCCAGGCGATCATTGCCAATTCGCGAAGGGTGTATTTAGCCGCAGACTACTCGAAATTCCACCGTAATCCGGTGGTGCGCCAAGGTAACATTTCCCAACTGGATGCGCTGTTTACCGATCGTAAGCCCCCCGAGGCGATTCAACGGCTGCTCACCCAACACGATGTGGCGCTGCGCATTGCTTAGCGCCTGTCACGACAGTGCTCAGGCTTTGGCTAAGGTGGCAGAGTTTCATACTTGAGCATTCCAGGCGCTTAGAGTAGCCTCTGATGATAATAAAACGAAAGAAAACAGACAAAATCGAAAGAACCTACAACAAAGTGAATGCGCTATGTCCTCCTTTATTCTCGCCATCGATCAAGGCACGACCAGCTCCCGCGCGATTCTGTTTGACCGCCAAGGCCAAATAGCGGCAGTTGCCCAGCAAGAGTTTCCTCAACACTTTCCGCAAGATGGGTGGATCGAACACGACCCGGAAGATATCTGGGAATCGGTGATCGCGACCTGCCGGGAAGTGCTCAGCAAAGCCCAGATAACCCCCGAACAAGTGGATGGGGTCGGCATTACCAACCAGCGTGAGACCACGGTGGTGTGGGATCGCGCCACAGGCAAGCCGCTATACAACGCCATCGTTTGGCAAGATCGTCGCACCTCCGAGCGCTGTCAGGCGCTACGCGACGAGGGGCATATTGAGTTAGTACAGTCGAAAACTGGACTATTGATCGACCCTTACTTTTCCGCCACCAAACTGGCCTGGATTCTCGATTGCGTCGAGGGCGCCCGCGAGCGTGCTGCCCGGGGCGAGCTGGCGTTCGGCACCGTCGATAGCTTTTTGATGTGGCGTTTGACCGATGGTAAACGTCACGTGACCGATGCCACCAATGCCTCGCGCACGGCGCTGTTCAACATTCATGACCAAACTTGGGACGAGGAGCTGCTGGCGCTATTTGATGTGCCCGCCAATATGCTCCCCGAGGTGAACGATTCCAGCGATGATTTTGGCACGGTCGAGGCCCACTGGCTGGGCGCGCCGCTGCCGATTGCAGGCGTCGCGGGTGATCAACAGGCGGCGCTGGTCGGGCAGGCGTGCTTTAAACCCGGTATGGGTAAAAGCACTTACGGTACCGGCTGTTTTATGATCGTGAATACCGGGGAAACGGCCTCGGTATCGCGTAATCGCCTGCTGACCACCATTGGCTACCGCATTAACGGCAAGCCCACCTATGCGATGGAGGGCAGCATCTTTGTGGCGGGAGCAACGGTGCAGTGGCTACGAGATGGTTTGAACCTGTTTGCCGATGCCTCGGAAACCGAAGCGCTGGCCCAGAAAACCCGCAGCGGCCACAGCATTTATTTGGTGCCAGCCTTTACCGGGCTAGGCGCGCCCCACTGGGACCCCAAAGCCCGTGGCGCGATTTTTGGCTTAACCCGCGATACCGGCATTGCCGAAATCGTTGCGGCGGGGCTACAGGCTGTGTGTTACCAAACTCGCGATCTGCAGCACTGCATGAACGATGATATGGAGGCTGCACCGGGCAACCTGCGTGTGGATGGCGGTATGGTGAAGAACAGCTGGGTCATGCAGTTTTTGGCCGATATGCTCAATGTCCAAGTTGACCGTCCGACCATTTTGGAAACGACGGCCCTTGGGGCGGCTTACTTGGCAGGGTTACGTCTTGGCTGGTACGACACGCTAGAGGAGATCGAGCAGCTCTGGCGTTGCGAGCGCAGCTTTACGCCGACCATGGAAGAGGAGACCCGTGAAAAGCTCTACCAGGGCTGGTTGGATGCGGTATCCCGTGTGCGCTCTACGTAAACAACGCCGCCGCGAAGCGCCATAGAAGCGCCATAAAAGATGCCGCTGTCGCACAGCGGCGTTTTTTTATGGCGTTTTTTTAACGAAGCCATCGTCCTTGGTCGTATAGAGGAATCGTTATTTAGGAGTAAACTGCATTCGTTTTTAATGAGCAGGCGTTTTTTATCTTTTAAAGACGTGTTAGTTCTTCTCCATTGATTTTTCCCTACCCTTTTAAAACAGTCGTTTAACTCTCTTCTTGAAAGTCTACGTCATCGATAGCGCTTCTATGGGTGTTATGTAGTCAAACTACAACCCAGCCTGCTGCCAATGATGCATTGTGAGCATGGCAGCCGTGAACCATAGTGAAGTCATGGATCAGGGCGGTGTTTTGTTATCCCGATACGTCGCACTTATCCTTGCTACATACCGAGGCGCTGCCGTATTACCAGGGCGCTTAAGGCGAAGGTCTTGTAACGCTTGTGACCGTTTCGCAGTTACCGAACTGGGCACTTACCCGGCCCAGCATGAGTAGCAATGTCACCATTCGTCGTTAATTAAGATGGCTGCTCGATTATTCATACGAAGTATCAAACAATAACGAGCAGCGGCTGACCATACCATGAGGGACTAACCATGAACTGCATCGAATTGAGCCAACAAGCCGACCGTATCGCTAGCTCTTTCAGCAAGCAAGATTTAGCCAAGCTAGTATTGGCGTTGAAGAGCAATCGTGAGTCGCTCCAACATGCCGTCGAAGTTATCGACACCATTGATAGTCGTTCAGGCTGTACGCTGGAAGAAGCATGGGATGAGGTATTAGCGGGCGATTCTCAACTGCTCGTCGAACACGAAGAGTGATGCCTTAACACACTTGCTCACGATATTAATACCCCCTGTTATTGAGTTAGCAGGGGGATTTTTATGTGAGCAAGAGTGACGGTTTAAAATGATCGCTTCTGTTTAAGAGAGCGTTTCAACCGACGGCCGAGACGTATCACGATTCTCTTTGAAGTAGGTGGTAAATCGTTCTTCTGCTTCTTCGCCAAAGAGGACCCGACAGGCCTCTTTTAGGCCTGGCGACTGGCGCAGCTGCTCATGGTGAACGACCAGCGACACCTTGGCGCGGCGGCGTAAGAAGTCTTCCAACTGCGTGATCATCTCATGGTCACGTGCGTGCTCGAGTTCACAGCGGATGTACTCGGTGCCTTCGATCAAAATATCGGCTTCAGAAGGGTCTTGGCGAATTTTCTCAAGCATGGGAATCGCTTGTTCTGCATAACGTCGCCATAGTCTTGAGGAGAGCGGCTCTGAAGAGGTAGCCGCCGTCATGGCATCTAGGTTCATGCGCTTGGCTTGATCCATAAACTGCTGCTTCACCGGCTCGGGCGGCTCGCCATACCAGTGAAAGTTAGGATCGCTGAGCGCCACGCCAAGCGCTTTTACCTCCTCGGCAATTTCATCGCCCACGTTGAGGCAATCAGTGAGCTTGCCGCCAAAGATACTGATATGGGCACTCTCTGGATTGGTATCGATGACATGCTTGCGCGATAGCTGCAGGAAGTCGCGGTCGCTGCCCTGGTCGGCCTTGATGGCGAGAGGGCGTACCCCGCAGCGCGTCGATATGATGTCGGCTTGGGTGAGTGGTTTGTCGAGCGTCAGGCGCTTGTTGATGTTCTCCAAAACGAACGCGATATCGTCGGCGGTGACGTCGACCTCGGGGTGCTCCATATGAGTGTCGGTGGTGCCGATACAGGTGCGGTTGCCCATCGGAATGACGAAGAAGAGCCGCCCATCATCGGCAAAGAACGCCAGCACCCGCTTGGTGTCGGTTAACTGCGGCACAATCAAGTGAATGCCTTTCGAGTAGAGGTGCTGGTGGGACGTTTTTTGCCCCGTCAGGGCATTGTGCTGGTCGACCCAGGGGCCAGCGGCGTTGATCAACACTTTGGAACGAATATTGAAGATACTGCCATCCATTACGTTGCGGGCTTTGGTCACCCAGGTATCGCCTTCGCGTTCGGCCCCCAACGATTCGACGTAGTTGGCCGCCACGGCACCGTAGTTAAGGGCATGGCGTACGAAGTTAAATACGAAGCGAGCGTCGTTATCATGCAGGTAAGCATCTGAGTACTCGAACCCGCCAACGGCACCTTCAATATCGATAATCGGCTCTTCTTGCTTGATCTTTTTGGGCGAGAGCAAGCGCGGTAACTTGGTGAAGCCGTTGCCCATCAGCCAATAAAGCCAGGTGCCCGCCCACAAATAGCGCGGAGAGTGGCGGAAACCTTTGGTAATCGTGGTAAGGAAACGAATTTCTTGAACGGTAGACGGGTAGCTTTTGATTAAGTGGTTGCGGCTTTTGCAGAGCTTACGTACCAGCGCAAAGTCTTTGCTTTCCATGTATTTGATGCCGCCCCAAACCAGGTTCGAGGAGTGCATGCTGGTACTGCCGGCAAAGTCGCCACGGTCGATTAGGGCTACTTTAGCACCTTTGCCCGCAAGAGCAGCGGCGGTTGCTGCACCATTGATGCCGCCACCGATAATCAGTGCGTCAAAGTCATCAGTGTGCAATTTCTCGACATTACGGTTACGCAGTTTCATAGCGGTTCCAATTAATTAAGAAAAAGCCCCGTGTCGGTTGCGGTCTCAACGAGTGGAGAGGGCAACAATGCCCGCCGCTGATGACACCACGGAAAAGGGGCGGGCTGGCGCCCGCCCTATAGGTCTTAGCGGGTGCCGGCCGCCATCCATGCTTCCATCATTTCATCGTAAGGAACGGTGGTGCCTTGCGGCATCTCGTTATCCAGCTTCGCTTTGGGGGCGCCTTCCTGGTCAAGCCAGTACTGCGGGTCGCGTTCTTCGTTCAGCACCGGGGCATAGCTGTCGAAGACGTTGGCCCGTGCCAAGCGGTTCATGGTGTTGTCCATGTCGGCGGCGAGCTTGTCGAGGCCTTCTTGGGGCGTGACTTCACCACTCATCACCGGTGCCAGGTTCTGCCACCACAGCGGTGCCATGCGTGGGTAGTCCGGTACGTTGGTGCCGGTAGGCGTCCAGTTAGACTCGTTGGGGCTGCGGTAGAACTCCACCAGGCCGCCCAGTCGGGGTGCCATTTCGGTCATCTGCTCGGAGAAGATATCCGACTCGCGAATTGGCGTTAGGCCCGCCATCAGTTTTTCCAGCGAGGTGGTTTTCGCCACGGTGAACTGGGCAAACAGCCAAGCGGCCGTGCGGCGATCTTCAGGCGTAGAATCGAAGAAGGTCCAGGCACCTACGTCCTGATAACCCACCTTCATGCCCTCTTCCCAGTAGGGGCCAGTGGGAGAGGGTGCCATGCGCCACAGCGGGTTACCTTCGTCGTCGGTGACGGCAACAGACGGGTCGGTCATGTCAGCGGTGAAGGCGGTGTACCAGAAGATCTGCTGAGCGATATGGCCCTGGGCGGGCACGGGGCCAGCTTCACCAAAGGTCATGCCCTGGGCTTCGGGCGGTGCGAAATCACGCAGCCAATCCACGGCTTTCTGCATGGCGAAGACGGAAGCAGGTGAGTTGGTCGCGCCACCGCGGCTTACGCTTGCGCCGACCGGCTGGCTCTCTTCGTTGACACGAATACCCCAGTCATCCACCGGGTTACCGGACGGTACGCCGGGGCTGCCCATACCTGCCATGGAGAGCCAGGAGTCGTGGAAGCGCCAACCCAAAGAGGGGTCGCGGCGGCCGTAGTCCATGTGACCGTAGACCTTAGTACCGTCGATCTCACCGACATGCTCGGTAAAGAATTCGGCGATATCTTCATAAGCGGTCCAGTTGGTGGGCACGCCTAAATCGTAGCCGTAAATGTCACGGAACTGCTCTTGCAAGTCTTCACGCTGGAACCAGTCATAGCGGAACCAGTACAGGTTGGCGAACTGCTGGGTGGGCAGTTGATAGAGACTGCCATCCGGGCCGGTGCCGTACTGCAGGCCGATGAAATCGTCCAGGTCCAGCGTCGGCAGGGTATAGTCTGCCCACTCGTTCTCCATGGCTTGGGTTAGGTTGATGGTGGTGCCGTAGCGAATATGCGTGCCGATGGAGTCGGTGTCGTTGACGAAGCCGTCGTAGATGCTGTTGCCCGACTGCATCTGGTTCTGCATGGTGTCGACCACGTCACCTTCGCCGATGATGTTATGGGTCAGGTTGATGCCGGTCAGCTCGCTAAACGCGGGAGCGAGCACTTCGCTTTCATACACGTGCGTGGTCAGGCCTTCGGCTACGGTCTGTATATCCATACCGCGGAAGGGTTCGGCAGCCTTGGCGAACCACAGTAGCTCTTCGATCTGCTCTTCACGGCTGAGCGTCGAGTCTTGGAAGTGCTCGTCCACCAAACGCTCGGCGATTGCCCGTGCGTCGTGGTCGTCTGCCATTAGGCTCCCCGAGGCGAGCATTAGGCTAGCGGCGAGGGTAGTGAGTTTGAACTTATTATTACGCATGTTGACCTCGTTTTGTTGTGCTCTTCCTTGATGACGTGAGCGTCCTTGATACCGCCGTACATCCGCTGAGAAAGCCGTCGGCCTAGCCCCAGCGCATCAACACCAGCAGCCATACCGCTGATAGTGCCAGCGCTATCCAAATGGATAGCGTTGTGAAGCCAATCACCCCCAGGTGAATAAACGCGGCGGAGAGCAGGCCGATGAACAGCCGGTCGCCGCGGGTGGTGCTAATGGGTAGAAACCCCTTGCGTTCGACGGTGGGGGATAAGATCTCCCACAGCGTCATCCCTGCTAGCATCGCTGCAATGGATGAAAAGAAAATGGCAGTCGGTGTTGTCCATACCATCCAAGACATAACGGTGCTCCTTAGGTGCGGCCCAGGGCAAAGCCCTTGGCGATATGGTTGCGAACGAAGTACACCACCAAAATGCCCGGCACGATGGTGAGTACACCAGCGGCGGCAAGCGTGCCCCAGTCAATGCCCGATGCGGTGGAGGTCCGCGTCATGATCATGCCGATCGGTTGAGCGTCGGTGGCGGTCAGCGTGCGTGCCAGCAGCAGCTCTACCCACGAGAACATGAACAGGAAGAACAGCGTGACGCCGATACCGGAGCGGATCATAGGAATGAAAATCTTGATAAAGAAGCGCGGAAAGCTATAGCCGTCGATATACGCCGTCTCATCAATCTCTTTTGGCACGCTGCTCATGAAACCTTCGAGAATCCAGATGGCCAGCGGAATATTGAACAAACAGTGGGCCAGGGCCACGGCGATATGGGTATCGAACAAACCTACCGAGTAGTAGAGCTGGAAGTAGGGCAGCAGAAACACCGCAGGCGGTGCCATCAAGTTGGTGAGCAGCCAGAAGAACAGGTGCTTATCGCCAATAAAGCGGTAGCGGCTGAAGGCATAGGCGGCAGGCAGCGCCACGCAAATCGTGATTAGCATGTTGAGCGCTACATACAGCATTGAATTCACATAGCCCATGTACCAGCTGGAGTTAGTGAAAATGCCGATGTAGTTATCAAACGTCAGGTTTTTGGGCCATAGCGTCATGGAGCCCAAAATCTCGCTGTTGGTCTGCAGCGACATATTAATCAGCCAATAAATTGGCAGGATCATCAGGAACAGGTACAGCCCCAGCAGAAACCGTGAACGGAACCGGCTGCGCGCGTTACGTTTGCGCCGCTGTGCCGGGGTGGTCCGGCTAAAAATGGTGTTGTATTTCTCGCCCTGCTGGGCGTTATCTAAGCGGTACATATCATGCTCCCCCGTGCGGGTTCTTATCTTTTTGCATGTGCATGATGGTGGTGTAGAACACCCAGCTCACGAGCAAAATAACCAGGAAGTAGATGATCGAGAACGCGGCAGAGGGCCCCAGATCCTGCTGGCCGATCGCCATAGTCGCGAGTGACTGGCTCAGGAAGGTGGTGGAGCTACCCGGGCCGCCGCCGGTCAGTACAAAGGGCTCGGCGTAAATCATGAACGAGTGCATAAAGCGCAGCAGCACCGCAATGACCAGTACGTTAGTGAGTTTGGGAAGCTGGATGTAGCGGAAGATCGCCCACTTGGAGGCACGATCGATACGTGCTGCTTGGTAGTAAGCCTCGGGGATCGAACGCAGGCCGCTGTAGCAGAGCATCGCCACCAGTGGGGTCCAGTGCCACACGTCCATCAAAATGATCGTCGCCCAGGCATCCCCCGCATTGCGGGTAATGTTGTAGTTGATGCCCAACTCCCGCAGGCCCCAGCCCATCAGACCGATATCGCCACGGGTGAAGATCTGCCAAATGCTGCCCACCACGTTCCAAGGGATCAGAAGCGGCAGGGTAATCAAGATCAGTACGGCAGAGGCCTGCCAGCCGCGCTTAGGCATAATCAGGGCAATGCCAATGCCGAGCGGCACCTGGATGGCCAAAATGGTCAGAGAAAAAAGAATCTGACGCACGAAGGCGTCGCGCAGCGCCGAGTCGTTCAAGATGCTATGAAACCACTCGGTACCGGTGAAGAAGCGCGCATTAGGGCCCAGCACGTCCTGAACCGAGTAGTTGACCACGGTCATCAAGGGGATGATGGCCGAAAAAGCCACCAGTACCAGCATGGGAAGGACCAGCAGCCATGCGCGGTTATTGAGTACTTTATTATTCATGGCCGATCTCCACTAGGTATTCATCGACGTAGAGCGCGATGTGCTGATCGGAAAACACTGCATGAGCAGCGTCACCTACCGGCGCGTGACCTTCAGGCAGGCGCGCTTTGAACAACTGGCCGTTCAAGGTAAAGCTCAGCAGCGAGTAGGTCCCCAAGTCCTGCAGGTTAACCACTTCAACCGGTACGCTGTTTGGCTCCGGCGAGTTGCTGACCGTAATGAACTCCGGGCGAATGCCAAGCTTGATATTGCTGGAGCCTGCGGCGGCCACGCTGCGGCTAACGGCCTCATTCACCGGTAGCGGCAGCTCGCCAAACATTACTTTGCCCGCTTGGTGAGACACGCTCATAAAGTTCATGCCCGGGCTGCCAATGAAGTACCCCACGAAGGTATGCGCCGGTTTTTCGAACAGTTCACGAGGCGTGCCGAACTGCACCACCTGACCGTCGTACATCACCGCAATTTTGTCAGCGAAAGTAGACGCCTCAAGCTGGTCGTGGGTGACGTAGATCATGGTGATATTGAAGCGCTCATGGATCTCTTTGAGCTTACGGCGCAGCTTCCACTTGAGCTGCGGGTCGATCACCGTGAGGGGTTCGTCAAATAGGATGGCAGAGACGTCGTCACGCACTAGCCCGCGGCCCATGGAGACTTTCTGCTTCTCATCGGCGGTGAGGTTTTTGGCTTTCCGGGAGAGGAGCGGCGTGAGGTCGAGGATATCGGCAATTTCCCGAACTTTCGGGTCGACCTTGTACTCGGGGGTGTTCATGTTGCGCAGCGGGAAAGCCAGGTTGTCGTACACCGTCATGGTGTCGTAGATCACCGGGAACTGGAACACCTGGGCGATGTTGCGCTCCTCCGGCGGCAGCTCGTTCACACGGTGACCATCGAACAGTACGTCACCTTCGGAGGGTTCCAGCAGGCCAGAAATAATGTTTAGCAGGGTTGATTTACCGCAGCCCGACGGGCCCAGCAGTGCATAAGCACCGCCCTGGTGCCACACGTGATCCATCTGGCGAATCGCGTAGTCGCTATGGCTGCTAGGGCTTTTGCTATAGCTGTGCGCCAAGCCTTTTAAAGTAATCTCAGCCATGAGCAACGCTCCCTTGAGCAGAAGAGGGGATGTGCACGGTGCTGCCCTGTTTATCGAAGGCGTAGAGCTGATGCGTTGGGAAGTACACGTTGATCGCATCGTTGACGTGAAACTCGTGAATTCCCGCTAAATGCAGCACCAGAGGGAAGCGCTCATGGCGCACGTGTAAGAACGTTTCAGAACCGCTTATCTCGGCGACGTCGACCCTGACTGGCAGCTCGAGATCGTCGACTGACTGGGGTTTGAGGGTGATATGAGAGGCGCGTACGCCAAAGTCGTAATCGCCCGGGGTGAGCCGCTGAAGGCCGGGGTCGCAGGGGAAGTGCAGCGACTGGTCGAAAGTGATTTCCGTTGCGGTCAGCTTTCCGGGCACGATATTAATCGGCGGTTCGGAGAACATCTCGGCGCTATGACGACCGTTGGGCTCACGGTATACCTGTTCGGTGGGGCCGTACTGCAGTAGCTTGCCTTCATGCAGTACCGCCGTATTGCCGCCTAATGCCAGCGCTTCGTTGGGCTCTGTAGTGGCGTAAACGGCAATACAGTTGCGCGCTTTGAAGAGTTCGCGCAGCTCGTCACGCAGCTCTTCGCGCAGTTTGTAATCCAGGTTCACCAGCGGCTCGTCGAACAGAATCAGGTCGGCATCTTTGACTAGCGCCCGGCCCATGGCGGTGCGCTGCTGCTGCCCCCCTGAGAGCTCTTGGGGGTAGCGGTCGAGCAGATGTTCGATATGCAGCATTTCAGCAATACTGCCGACACGCCGATCAATTTCCTGTTGAGGCGTTTTGGCTAGTTTCAGCGGTGAAGCAATATTGTCGCGTACCGTCAGGCTGGGGTAATTGATGAACTGTTGGTAGACCATCGACACGTTGCGTTTGCGAACCGAAACGCCGGTGACATCTTTGCCGTCCATGAAGATACGCCCGCGGGTGGGCTGCTCTAAGCCTGCCATTAGACGCATGAGCGTGGTTTTGCCCGCCAACGTGCGTCCGAGCAACACGTTAAAGGAGCCGGGTTCCAGTTCGAGGTTAACCCCACTGATATGGGTCTGACCCCCGACGACGTGGTCGATATTTTGCAAATGTAAGGACATGCCGATCTCGCTAGCGTCGTTGTTATTGATAGGTGGTATCGATAATTGTGTAGTGCGCTGATCGCGAGGGAGGGTGGTTGGCCGTACTTATTTGCCGATTATTGTGTGGCAACCAACCCATGCGATATTTTCATTAACGAAAGGCTAGTTGATCATTTGCGAACTTGCAACGCTTTTGATGGCCGTTTGTATTCGCTTTTAGGCGTAGAAGAACTCAAAAATAGAGTTTTCAGGGTGAGTAAGAAGCTCGGTTTGCTCAGTCTCCACTACGCCCTATGGCTATAATGTTCGTTTGATTCGTTTTAGAACATGCGGGTGGCATAAAAAACCGGCCCTTGGTGGGCCGGTTGGTCGAGGGCTAAAAGCCATTTACTTAACGCTGGTCTCTGCCTGCGGCGATGCTTTGGCAGGTGCTGCGTTATGGTCGATCAGTGTCGACTTGTCGTTGGCAAACGCGTCGTAAGCAAAGTCATCGACGGTCAGCATTTCCAGCACTTCAGCTTCAAACGTGCGCATAAAGGCGGCGTCTTCTTCATTGATCAAGCCTTTTTCAAGCGCTGCTTCTACACGTGCTTCGGGGTGGAGAGCCGTTTGCGGCAGCTCGCCCTTGGCATAGGCCTTGTTCACCGTGCGGTAAATCACTTCCGCGCGTTCATAATCCCCTAGCAGGGCGTTATAGCGGGCCAGCGGATTGCTAACGGTGCCGTCATCTTTGTCCCAGGTGTTGGCAAGCAGCTTGCTACGCAGCGCGCTATGGGTAGACACTCGCTGGGCAATGTCGCGGGCCAAGTCATCGTGGGGTTTGTTCCAGCGGCGGCCGGTGGGCATCACCACAACTTTCAATACGTTACCCAGCGCGCGGTTTGGCAGATTGTCGAAAATCTCCACAAACGCCTGCTCAGCACGATTGAGCAGGAACTGCAGGCTGTAGTGAAGCAGCGCTTCCTCGCCTTCTACTTTATTGCCGTTATGCCATTGCTTGAGCACCATGGAGGCGAGGTAGAGGTTAGAAAGTACATCGCCTAGACGCGCCGAGAGCATTTCGCGTTTTTTCAGCGTAGAGCCCAAGCTAGCCATGGCGGCATCCGCGCACAGGCCGAAACCAGCTGAGAGGCGAGCGATATCCTGCGCGTAGCTAGCAGCAGGGCCGCTAAACGGAACACTCGGCTTACCCATGCCTAACCCTAGCGTAAAGGCGCGCGCCGCGTTGCCGAAGATTAAGCCTGCATGGGCGAAGAAGGCCTTATCGAAGGCTTTCACATCGTTGGCATCTTTGGCAGCTAGCTCTTCCAGCACGTAAGGATGGCAACGAATCGCGCCCTGACCAAAGATCATCAGGTTACGGGTCATGATGTTCGCGCCTTCAACGGTAATGGCTACCGGGTTCGCGCTATAGCCGATACCCAAGTAGTTGCGCGGGCCAAGCGTCACTGCTTTACCGCCGTGCACGTCCATTGCATCGCTAAGCAGCACGCGCTGAAATTCGGTCAGCTGGCTTTTCAGGATGGCAGAGGGTACCGCTGGCTTTTCGCCATGGTCGATCAGGTTAGCGGTTTGGTACACCGTGGCTGCCGAAATGTAGGCCAATGACGCCATACGTGCCAGGGGCTCTTGCACGCCTTCCATCTCTGCGACCGGTACGTTGAACTGACGACGCACGCGGGTAAAGCCGCCGCTCCAGCCCAGCGCGTAACGCGCGGTGCCGGTGGCGCCCGAAGGCAGCGTGATGCAGCGGCCAATCGAGAGACACTCCACCAGCATACGCCAGCCTTGGCCAATCATATCCGGGCCACCGATAATGGTGTCCAGCGGTACGAACACGTCTTTACCCTTAATCGGGCCGTTCATAAACGGGCTGCCAATCGGGTGGTGGCGACGGCCAATGTCCATACCCTGAGTATCGCGGGGGATCAGCGCCAGGGTAATGCCCCGATCTTCTTCGTCGCCCAGCAGGTTTTCCGGGTCGAAGAGGCGGAATGCCAGGCCAACCACGGTGGCAATGGGCGCCAGGGTGATCCAGCGCTTCTCAAAGTTCAGGCGCACGCCCACGACTTCTTCGCCATTAATGACTTGCGTACACACCACGCCGGTATCTGGAAGGGAAGTCGCATCTGAACCTGCGCGGGGGCCGGTGAGGCCGAAGCAGGGGATTTCACGACCATCGGCTAGGCGCGGCAGGTAGTGGTCTTTCTGCTCTTGGGTGCCGTACTTCAGCAGCAGTTCGCCAGGGCCGAGAGAGTTGGGCACGCCTACAGTCACCATCAGGGTTTCGTTGGCGGAGAGCTTCTGCAGCACCATGGATTGCGCCTTGGCAGAGAAGCCCAAACCGCCGTACTCCTTCGGAATAATCATGCCGAAGAAGCCTTCTTTTTTCAGGTAGTCCCATAGCTCTTGGGGCAGGTCGGCACGCTCACGGGCGATATCCCAGGCGTTGCACATGCCAGCGGCTTTTGAGCACTGGTTGTCTAAAAACGCCTGCTCTTCGTCACTTAGGCCATCGTCTTTGAAGTCGAGCAGCGATTGCCACTGGGGCTTACCTGAAAAAAGCTCGCCATCCCAGGAAACGCTGCCCGCTTCCAGCGCGGTGCGCTCGGTAGCCGATACTTTCGGCGCTACTTTTTTGAAAGTGGCAAAAATACGCGGGGTTAGCCATTTACTGCGCAGTGCAGGAAGGCCCACCACGGCTACTGCGGCGGCGGCAATGAGTAGCAAGGTGCCTATGATCGGTGCGCCTAACACAACGCCAATTAAGCCCAGTACGCCTAGTAGGGCAAGGGCAGCGGTGGCACCTGCCTCGCGGCGCATCACCACGAGCAAGCCCGCAACGGCCAGCACGATGAGTAGTAAGGTGAGCATGGGGTATCTCCGTGGATGGTTGTTAATGAGCGTATTTAAACGTATGTTTGAATATTCGCAGAGTCAAGATGCTTAGTGCAAGCCTTTCACCGTTATACGTTCGCTTTATATCTTCAATGTAGCGCAGTTAAGACATAAAAAAACGCCATGGCGCGGAACCATGGCGTTTTGACGCAGCGGGTCGATAAGCCCGCACTCGTCTCAGGCTACGATGCCTGTTTGGCAGGCGCGCCGTTGGCGACGTAGTAATCTACGCTGGCACGGGGCAGGGGCTCGCGACCGCGAATACGGTCGGCGATTTTTTCGGCCAGCATGATGGTGGGAGCATTCAGGTTGCCGGTTGGAATGACCGGAAATAGTGATGCATCCACCACGCGCAGTCCTTCGAGCCCATGTACCCGGCCTTGGGCATCGGTCACCGCCATGTCACCTTCGCCCATGCGGCAGCTGCCGCAGGGGTGATAAGCAGTTTCGGCGTGCTGCTTGACGAAATTGTCGAGCTCTTCATCGCTCTGCACGTCCGGGCCGGGGGAAATTTCCCGGCCTCGGTATCGGTCGAAGGCGGGCTGGGCGATGATCTCGCGAGTTAGGCGAATCGCGTCGCGGAACTCTTCCCAATCCTTCTCTTTGGCCATGTAATTGAACAGAATGCTCGGTGCCGCGTGGGGGTCTTTAGATGTCAGACGAATACGGCCGCGGCTTTCTGAACGCATGGAACCGACGTGTGCCTGGAAGCCATGCGCTTGAACGGCACTCTTGCCGTTATAGCTAATGGCGATAGGCAGGAAGTGGTACTGCAGGTTTGGCCACTCCTCGTCATCGCGGCTACGGATGAAGCCACAGGACTCGAACTGGTTGCTTGCGCCCACACCAGTGCCTTTGAACAGCCACTCTGCACCGATTTTTGGCTGGTTGTACCACTTCAGCGCCGGGTAGAGCGAAATGGGCTCCTTGCACTCGTACTGAATGTACATCTCCAGATGGTCTTGCAGGTTTTCGCCGACGCCGGGCAGTTCATGTACGACAGGAATGCCCAGCTCTTTCAGCCACTCTGGGTTACCTACGCCAGAGCGCTGGAGAATTTGCGGGGAGGCAATCGCACCACCGCACAGCAGCACTTCGCGACGCGCGCGAGCCTGCTTGGGCTGGCCTTTCTGCTCGTAGCGGACGCCGACGGCGCGCTTACCCTCGAATTCGATCACGTCGGTGACGGCGCGGGTTTCGATGGTCAGGTTACTGCGCTGTTTGGCCGTGTCCAGGTAGCCACGAGCGGTGGAGGCGCGGCGACCTTTCGGCGTTACGAAGCGGTCCATCGGGCCGAAGCCCTCTTGTTGGTAGCCGTTGACGTCCTCGGTTTCTGGGTAGCCGGCTTGCTTGCCCGCCTCTATAAAAGTGCGGTAAAGCGGGTTATTGCCCGCTTTGGGAGTGGTCACGCTGACGGGCCCGTCGCCACCGTGGTAGTCGTTCGGGCCGATATCGCGGGTTTCGCTCTTTTTGAAGTAGGGCAGACAGCTTAAATAATCCCACTCCTCCAAATCGGGCTGTTTGGCCCAGTGGTCGTAATCAAGCGCGTTGCCGCGGATGTAGCACATACCGTTGATCAGCGAGGAGCCGCCTAGGCCTTTGCCACGCCCGCACTCCATACGGCGATTGTCCATATGAGGTTCGGGGTCGGTTTCGAACGCCCAGTTATAACGCTTGCCCTGTAGTGGGTAAGCCAACGCTGCGGGCATTTGGGTGCGAAAATCGAAACGGTAGTCAGGGCCACCGGCTTCCAACAGCAGCACGCTGACATCGCTGTCTTCGGTCAGGCGCGTGGCCAGCACGTTACCTGCTGAACCGGCACCGATGATAATGTAATCAAACTCAGTTGCTTGAGACATAGCGGTTCTCTCATCCAGAAAGGGGAGTTCGGTGTACGAAAGCTGGGCTCAGCCTTTAAAACACCGACTCGAACGGCCCCATCTCGATCTGTACGGACTTGGTCTGGGTGTAGTGATTGAGCGTCTCGACGCCGTTCTCGCGACCAATGCCCGACTCCTTGTAACCGCCTACCGGCATCTCCGACGGCGACTCTCCCCAGGTGTTGATCCAGCAGATGCCGGCTTCCAGCTGGTGAATCACACGGTGCGCGCGGTTCAGGCTTTCGCTGAAGACGCCGGCGGCTAGGCCGTACTTGGTGTTGTTGGCGCGGCGGATGACTTCCTCTTCGTCGTCGAAGGCGAGTACTGACATTACCGGGCCAAAGATCTCCTCTTTGACGACACGCATCTCGTCGGTGCAGTCAGTGAATACCGTGGGGGCCGCCCAGGCGCCTTTGGCCCATTCGCCGCTGTTCCACGCGTCGCCACCGGCCAGCACGCGTGCGCCTTGCTCTTTGCCGAGCGCGATGTAGGAGAGCACTTTTTCCTGATGCTCGAAGCTGACAAGCGGACCGAAATTGACGCTCGGATCCATCGGGTCGCCTGCTTTGATGCGTGCCACGCGCTCTACTAGCTTGGCTTCGAACGCCTCTTTGACGCTGCGCTCAACGAACACGCGAGTGCCGTTGGTGCAGATTTGGCCGCTGGAGTAGAAGTTCGCCATCATGGCGGCATCGGCTGCGCGGTCGAGGTCGGCATCCGCGAAGACAATTAGCGGAGATTTGCCGCCGAGTTCCATTGTCACGTCTTTCAGCGTGGAACCACCGGCAGCGGCCATGACTTTTTTGCCTGTGCCCACTTCACCGGTAAACGAGACTTTGGCAATGCCTTCGTGCTCGGTCAGCATGGCGCCGACGCGACCATCGCCCTGTACCACGTTAAATACACCGTCGGGCAAGCCTGCTTCAGTGAAGATTTCGGCAAGCTTAAGCGCCGTTAGCGGTGTGACTTCACTGGGCTTGAACACGATGGCGTTGCCAGCGGCGAGTGCCGGAGCCGCTTTCCAGCAGGCGATTTGAATCGGGTAGTTCCAGGCACCAATGGCGCCGATCACACCTAGCGGCTCGCGGCGGGTGTAAACAAACGAGCTATCGCGCAGGGGAATTTGGCTGCCCTCAATCGCCGGGGCAAGGCCTGCGTAGTACTCTAGAGCATCGGCACCGGTCACGATATCGACGCTGGCGGTTTCGCTGATGGGCTTGCCAGTATTGCGGGTTTCCAGCTCGGCAAGCTCGTCGTTGCGTTCACGAAGAAGCGCCACGGCACGTAGCAGGATGCGCGAGCGCTCCATGCCAGTCATCGCGGCCCATTCACGCTGGCCACGCTGTGCTGCCTGAACGGCGCTGTCGACATCGGCTTGGCTTGCCTGACCAATCGTGGCCAGCAGACTGCCATCATAAGGATTGGTAACGGTAAATGTTTCGCCGGAGGTGGCATCAACCGGGCGACCACCAATATAGAGGGGTTGTGCGCTTTGAGCGGTCATGTTGATCTCCTTATTTAAAATCGGCAGTGGATGCGTCTTGATAGCATCCGTAATGAGTCAGTAACTGGTCGAGATAGGTGTGCGCAAGATAGCGCGCTTCTGCGGCATCCAGGCCTTCAGGCGTTAACGCACCGCGCAGCCATAAACCATCGATCATGGCGGCTAGGCCACGAGCGGCGTTGCGGGCATCCGCTTTGGGCATGACACGTTGAAATTGATGACATAGGTTGGCGTAAAGACGACGGTCGTTCACATACTGAAGCCGCTGAAGTACGGGCTTGTGCATGCTGCTGGCCCAGAAGGCTAACCACGTCTTAGCGGCGGGTCCGGTGACCTGGGTGCGATCAAAGTTGCCTTCAATAATGGCGCCAATGTGCGCACGCGGTGAATCGTCTTCTAAGGCATGGCGCCGCGCGGCGACGGCATCGCTTAAGTCCGTCAAAATTTGTCGCATCGTGGCTTCGAGCAGGCCATCTTTACCGCCAAAGTAGTGGCTGATAATGCCTGCGGAAACCCCCGCGTGACGGGCGATGCGCATCACCGTCGCTTCTGCAAGGCCAACCTCATCAATGGCCGCCATGGTGGCCTTGATTAACTGCTGGCGGCGTATTGGTTCCATTCCCACCTTAGGCACAGCTATCTCCTAATGACGTTGAATGCCCATTGGCTCCTCACCTTGAAAAGCAGGAGTAGGCATGGTTACCTGAATATAATGGCATTTTTTTATTGAACGTTCAATCAATAAAAGTATGCCTGATCGCTTCTCACCTCTGCATCTGTTGTTTGCAGAGCGTGTGTCAATAAAACAGATCATGAGGGAAGAGCTTTATGAAACAAGTAACAACGCGTCGTTTGGGTACTTTATTTGTCACCGCTTTTTTACCCGTCTCGGCTTTTGCTAATGAATGCAGTAGCGTTCGTTTTGCTGAGGTGGGTTGGACTGATATTACGGCGACCACAGCGCTGGCCAGCGAAGTACTCGAAGCGCTTGGCTACGAGCCGCGTGTAGATACCGTCTCGGTTCCCATCGCTTATGCAGGTATGCGTAATAACGATTTTGATGTGTTTTTGGGTAACTGGATGCCGTCGATGGCCTCTATCAGTGACCCCTATATTGAGCGTGGAGAAGTGGAGCGCTTAGTCGCCAACCTTGAAGACGCTAAATATACCTTGGCGGTGCCTCAGTATGTGTATGACGCTGGCGTGACTTCTGTTAACGATTTAGCCGAGCACGCAGAGCAGTTTGAGCAACGCATTCACGGCATTGAAGCAGGTAATGACGGTAACGAACTCATCCAGCAGATGATTGATGATGACGCCTATGGGCTAGGTGACTGGCAAGTAATCGACTCCAGCGAGGCGGGCATGCTGGCCGAGTTGAGCGCTCGGGTTCCCAATGAAAAGTGGATGGTTTTCCTGGGTTGGGAGCCGCACCCCATGAACACCAATTTCGAGATGGCGTACCTGTCTGATGCAGACGACTATTTTGGTCCGAATCTTGGCGGCGCGACGGTCTACACTAATACTCGCACTGGTTTCGTCGAGTCCTGCCCAAACGTCGGTGAGTTGCTGAGCAACATGACGTTCACGCTGGAGATGGAAAACCAGCTGATGAGTGCCATCATGGACGAGGGGGGCGAGCCTCGCGAAGCGGCGCGTGACTATCTGAGTGCACATCCCGATGTATTGGAGGCGTGGTTGGAAGGCGTGACGACGCGTGATGGCGACGACGCATTACCTGCCGTACAGTCGGCGTTGTAAGCGCGTTCGTCGAAGGTATGAAAAGGCAGGCCATTTCGGCTTGCCTTTTGCCGCTAATATAGGCATACTCTGCACCCGCTGATGTCGGAAAGGCTACGTAGCTCAGTTGGTTAGAGCACATCACTCATAATGATGGGGTCCCCTGTTCAAATCAGGGCGTAGCTACCAATCAGCGTCAGTATGCATTCAAACGCATGCGACTATGGTGGCCCCTTAGGTCCTCCCGCAACGCTAAACTGCGAACCCCGCCAGGCCCGGAAGGGAGCAACGGTAGTGGTGGCTGCGTGTGCCGGGATGTGGCTTTTGGGGTCGCCTCCATTTCTAGCCTTCCCTACGCGACGTCACATAGTCTAAATTAATTTCTATCAATGAGTCGGCTGTAAGGTTGGCTGCAATCATATCGTTGCACCTCAATGATTTATGAGATCTTCAATGCCCCTGACCGTGGGCATCCACTTTTCTGTTGACCGATGTCGAGGTCGGGAAAAAGTGGCTGGTGTTTTCTATTTAAGTTAAGTTGTAGCAGCCTTAGGGTTAATGGTGGGTTGAAAATGTGGGACCTTCGGCTGCCCCGTTAGGGAGAGAGGGCGACTACTTAATCTGCTGTTCGGTGAAGCGCTGCATGATGGTGAGCGTCTTATCGCTGACGTGATGCTCCATCCCTTCGGCATCAATTCTTGCCGTGCTGTCATCTACGCCGAGCGCCCGTAAAAAGTGCAATACAATGTCGTGGCGGGCGCGGGACGTTTCCGCCATTTTCTGACCCTCTTCGGTCAAAAAAAGCGAGCGATAGGGCTTGCTGGTCACTAATCCTAGTTCATTCAAGCGACGAATCATTTTCGATACGGTTGCTTGGCTTACTGCCATACGATTGGCGATATCGGCGGCGCGTGCCTCGCCACGATGCCGAATTAAATCGCCAATTAGCTCGACATAATCTTCGATCAGCTCGGTTTCGTGTGCGTTGCGCACCGTTTCATACTGCTGTGCGTGCTGTTCCACAGGCGGTAGTGCATCACCACTGTGTCCAGAGGGGGAGGAGGTGCGCCGCTGTTGGTGATCACTCATTGGCAAAGGTTATCAAAGTTAGTGGAAGCGTTAATTGGCGATGGTAGCGCATTTTTGAAGATAATTGTTAGCCAAGGCTAAACTGTTTGCACATTGCTTTTTTGTTGAGCTAAAGTTATCTGTAACACGAGCCTAGCACAGAAGAGAGATCCAGTGGCTAAACCATACTTGCTAGCAGCTTTGAGCGTGCCGTTCGCCTGGTGTGGCGTTGTGACCAGTGCTCAGGCCGATGAGTTGCAAAATCCGCCCATCGAGATTGCCGTGACGTTTTCAGTTCTTGGCGACTTGGTGAAGAAAGTGGCCGGCGATGATGCGAACGTCACGGTGCTGACACCGATCAACGCCGAAGTGCACGAGTGGGAGCTAACCCCAGATAATTTTGCTGCGCTCGAGGACGCCGACATCGTTTTTTATAACGGCTATCAGCTCGAGCAGTGGATGCGCCAAGTATCGGCGACGGTCAACGATGACATACCTATGATCGCCGTGGCAGAGGCGTCGGGTTACCCGACGCAAACGATCGTCACCGGTGAGATGGAAGGCGACGTGGACCCACACCTGTGGATGGACCCGCGGGCTGCCAGTGCCTATGTGCAAGCCATTGCCAACACGTTGGAGGATAGCCTGCCCCATCAAGCCGATGCGATTCAGCAGCGTGCAGCGGCACTGGAAGCGCAACTGCACGACCTACATGTCGAGCTTCAAGAAACGCTCGAAGCCATTCCCGAAGAGCGCCGCGTGCTGCTCTCCAGTGAAGCAGCCTTTCTCTACTTTGCCGACGCGTATCGGTTCGAGCACGACGGCATTTGGGGGACCAATGCCGAAACAGAGGGCTCTCCGCGTCAGTTGATGCGGGTCATCGACCGAATCAACGAGCGTCAACCGGCGGCACTGTTTTGGGAAAGCACGATTTCTGACCGCCATGTGACCAGTATCGCACGTGATACGGGGCTTCCCGTTGCCGGGCCGCTGTATGTCGACTCGTTGAGTGAGCCTGACGGGGAGGCTGCCGATTACTTTGCCATGCAGCGTCATAACGTTGCCTTGCTGCGTCGCTACTTGGCTAGCGAGTAAATCACAATGTCCTCACTACCGTCTCAACCCGCCAGCGCCATCGATGTGAGCGGTGTCTATGCGGCTTACCAGCGTCAGCCCGTGCTAGAGGATATTCACCTCTCGCTGCCAAGCGGGCGTTGGACGGCTATCGTCGGGCCGAATGGGGCTGGCAAGTCGACGCTGTTTCATGTGCTGACCGGTAGCATGAAACCCTTACGCGGCCGCGTGACGGCATTTGGTCAAGCCATCGAGCACCATCGAAAAGCCGGGCGCATTGCCTACATGGCCCAGCGAGAGGCCATCGAGTGGGACTTCCCTATTTCGGTGTGGGAAACCGTGATGAGCGCCCGCTATGGCCACATGCGTCAAGATGCGTGGTGGCGGAGGCTGCTGCCTGCGCGTTGGCATTCGTCACGGCATCGTGATGCGGTGGAAAAGGCGTTAGACGACGTTGATATGCTGGCATATGCCGAGCGGCCGATCGGGGCCTTATCGGGCGGACAAAAAAAACGCGTGCTGCTAGCGCGTGCGTTAGCGCAAGAGGCGAGTATCCTGCTGCTCGATGAGCCGCTTGCGGGCGTCGACCCACCTAGCGAGCGACTCATTCTCGACGTGCTCAAACGCGAACGCGAAGCCGGACGAACCATCGTGATGGTGACGCACGATATGCCGGGCGCGCGTCGCTACGTGGACCATGTGGTACTGATCAATCGATTCATTCGCGGCGAGGGCGCGCCCGACGAAATGCTGAGCGATAGCAAGTTGGCCGAACTTGCGGTGAGTTCTATTGCGAATTCTTCGGCGGATGCCGAGCGTGTCCGCCTTCCTGCATTTGCCAGCAAAGAATAGGCGACTTGAATGTTAGAAACGTTGGATGCTTGGAGTAGTGCGCTGGTGGCGGGGCTCATCGCGGCGCTGATGGTGCCCGTGAATCTAATGCCCGACAGCGTATCAGAGGCGTTTCAGTACGCCTTCATGCAGCGTGCGCTGCTCACGTCGATGATGGTGGGAGCCATCTGCGGCATGCTTTCGTGTTACGTCGTGCTCAAGCGTTGGTCGTTGCTGGGGGATGCGATCTCTCATGCGGTGCTGCCTGGGGTGGCGGTTGCCTACCTGCTGGGCCTGCCTTTTTTTATCGGTGCCTTCGTCACAGGAGCGCTGACGTCGCTCGGCATTGGGGCGATCGAACGGCATACACGAATCAAATCCGATGCCGCCATGGGCATCATGTTTACCGGGGCATTTGCGCTGGGCGTCGTGCTGATCAGTAAAATCGCCTCCAGCACCCACTTGATGCATATTCTGTTCGGCAACGTGCTCGGAGTGCAACAGTCGGCACTACTGCTCACGTTGGCGGCCAGCCTTGTTGCGCTGTTGGTGGTATGGCTGGCTTATCGTCCGCTCATGCTTTACGCCTTCGATCCCACGCAGGCCCAAGCGCTTGGCTTCAATACGGGAGTGATTCATTACGGTTTGATCCTACTGCTCACGCTCACCATCGTAGCCAGTTTGGAAACCGTCGGTATCATCCTCGTGGTGGCCATGCTGATTACGCCGGGCGCCACGGCCCACTTGCTGACCGACCGCTTCAAAACGATGCTGTTTATCTCCGTGGTGATTGGGGTGGGGTCTGCCGTGTTGGGGCTATGGCTCTCGTTTGCGTTTGACGTAGCGTCCGGTGGCACCATCGTCTTGGTAGCAACGGGGTGCTTCTTCACGGCGCTGCTGTTTTCGCCAAAGCACGGTGTGCTGATGCGGCTTTGGCGGCATCGAAGCTTGGGCGGCGCTAATTAGTTTCCCACCCGATGACGAGCCGTGGGTAGTCGATGATCCCAATGACGCTGTGTTTTGCATCGACGACCGGTGCTTGGGATAAGCCAAACTGAGCAAACAGGCGAGCGCAATAGCGAATATTCATTTCCGGACGGACGCTAATGATCGGTTTGCTCATGATTTCGTAAAGGCTTACACGGTCTGCAGAGCGATTGACTGCGAGCACTTTTTTAGCAATATCAGAGGCTAACACTAGCCCCAGTTCATCTTTCTCATCGCGCCTATCAACGATGATAGCGGTGGCATCGTATTGCCTCATTAGTTCAATGCCGTCAGTAACGGTCATAAAACCATCGGTCGTCACATAGCGTGAGTGCATGACGTCCTGGGCAGTGCGCTCCGTCAGTGATGGGCTTGCCATTGTTAAAGCCTCTCTCTAGCCTAGCGGTTGATCGAATGCATCTTCGAGGGATTTCACTTGGTGTGCGACGCCTACCGCATCCTCGACGTCTAGCTGAAAGGCGATGCCTGTTCCCGACGTGTCGTCAAAAGCACCCACTTCCGCGATCGCTTCGAGAATTGAACGGCTAATATGCTCCTCCACTAAAAAGAGCAGCACGTCGCGTTGCGACGTAATGTCCATGCCAAAAATGCCTTTTGCTTTTTTTAAGCCTTCGCCACGCGCGTTATTGATGACAGTGGCGCCAGTAGCTCCAGCATCTCTAGCTGCCTGAAGTATCTGGTCGCTTAGCTCATCTTCTACAAGCGCGACAATGAGTTTAAAGCGCATGGGTATCTCCTTGATGAGGCTTTGTCACTGACGTGCCTGAGAGTGGCTGTATTTTCGATGGCCTATTGCTTTGCCATCGAGCAATTTGGGCGTATCCCATCACCGTTATAATAGGGAATAGGCAGGCAAGCGCGATCATTCCAAAGCCATCCATTAACGCGCTACGACCGGGTATCGAGGAGGCTAATCCAAGACCTAGCGCGGCGATGATCGGCACGGTAATGGTCGATGTCGTGACGCCCCCGGCATCGAATGCAAGAGGGATAATCGACTTTGGGGATCGCAGGGTTTGGACAATCACTAGGCAGTAGGCTCCTAGCACGAACCACTGCAAAGGTAGGCCCATGACGATGCGCCATGCGCCCAGGGTGATTCCAAAGGCCATGCCGAGGGCAACGGCGAGCCGCAGGGTAAAAGGGTTGATCGTACCACCGGATATTTCGCCAGCTTTGATCGACACCGCGATCAGCGATGGCTCGGCAATCGTAGTGCTTGCGCCAATCGTAAACGCGAAAATATAGACCCAGTAGTAGTCGCTCCAATGCCGCTGAGCCCCCTCTGTCATGGCAGGTAGAAAATCGGGGTGCGTCAATTGGCTGGCCATCAACTCACCCATGGGAAACAGGGCTTGCTCTAGCCCTATCAAAAAGAAAGAAAGTCCTACCCATACCATGAAAAAACCAATAGCGACCTTTAGAAACCGTTTGACCGGCTTGCGGATCACCAAATATTGGAAGCCAAAAATAATCGCCACGATGGGAAGAATATCGCGTAGCGTCCCCCAAAAAATAGCCAGCATATTCATGATCTTCCCTCTGCAACGAGATCAAGGCCAACAATACCGAAAAGCAGTACGAAAATGATGGGCATAACGGAAGCAAATGCAATCAAACCAAAGCCGTCCAGCATAGGGTTGCGGCCTTTGATGGCCGTGGCCAAGCCAACACCGAGTGCCGTAACTAGAGGGACGGTAATGGTCGATGTCGTGACACCGCCCGAATCATAAGCAATGCCAACGAGCTCAGCAGGCGCTAACGGCGTCAAGAGTAGTACAAGAATATAACCACCAATGATCATCAAATGCAGCGGCCAGCCTTTAAAGATACGCAGTACGCCAACGACCACGGCGGTTCCTACGGAAAGCGCTACGATCATGCGGAGCGTGAACGCAAAGGACGTTTGGGCGAGACTGCTATTCTCGATCAGACCGCTTTCGGAGACGACAATCGCTGCACGAGCCGCCACGGCAATCAGTGCTGGCTCTGCGACGGTGGATCCAAACCCCAGTGCAAAAGCAAATAGAAGGAGCCAAACGACAGAACCTTTATGAACGAAAGCACGTGCAAGGTTCTCTCCTAAAGGAAACAGTCCCAGCTCTAGCCCCTTGATGAAGAGCGTTAGCCCGATCACTACAAACAGTAGCCCTAGTGCTAAATCGAAAAGCGCCAATGTATCGGGGAGAGGTTGTTGGATGACGAGCGTTTGAAAGAAGCTCATAACCAGCACAACGGGTAGCAAATCCCGAAGGCTGTTTTTGATCTGCAGGGCGAGAGAGTGGATAAAGTTCATTAGCGCCCTTTTTTAATGGCTGATACGTCTATGCTCATCAGTGTAATGGTTACGCATGTCGTTTCTTTTGATCTAGGACACGTTGCGAGTGTTCTCTAGTCAACAAAGTTGGCTACCTAACAGCAGCATCGAAGGGTCTAGTGCGTGCCAGCCCCACCATGCCAGCAATATCAAGCCACTCACTATCGGTAGAGCAATCAAACTCCACCATAGACTGGAACGCATCATGTCGTCACCTGTCCCGCAGAGGGGCGTGCCAGCGGCTTCTCACTGATGAACCAGTGGAGCGCGGCGGCGACCACGGACAGCACGATGGCAATCTGCCACACCGTATCGTAGTGGCCGGTGAGGTCGTACAAAAATCCACCCAGCCACACGCCCATGAACGAGCCCAGCTGATGAAAGAGAAACACGATACCACCCAACATCGAGAGATGGCGAACGCCAAACACCGATGCGACGATACCGTTGGTGAGCGGAACGGTGGAGAGCCATAACAGCCCCATGGCGATCCCGAAGAGATAAGCGCTGGTCGTCGTCAGGGGCAGGGCGATAAAAGCCGTGATGATCACGCCCCGGATGAGGTAAAGCCAGCTCAATAGGCGCGGTTTCGACCAGATACCTCCCATCCAGCCAGCGGTGTAGGTGCCCACGATATTGAACAGGCCCACCAGCGCGAGCACCGTGGTGCCGACTTGGACGGCCAAGCCGTTATCGAACAGGTAGCCCGGCAAGTGGACCGCAATGAATACCACTTGGAAGCCGCAGACGAAAAAGCCCAGGCAAAGTAGCCAAAATCCTTTTTGCCCCGCCGCTTCATTAAGCGCATCGCGCAGGCTTAAGTCGCCCAGAGCCTTGGGGCTGGGCCGGTCTTTGAGCATGGCGCCCAGCGGTATCATGAGTGCGGCAATCGCCCCCATGGCCAACAGCGCAGAGGACCAGCCTAGCCACTCGATCAATCCCAGCGTGCCGGGCAGCATGGCAAATTGACCAAACGAGCCCGCCGCACTGACGATCCCCATGGCCATGCTGCGCTTCTCAGCGGGAACGGCCCGGCCGACGGCGCCCAGAATCACCGAAAACGTCGTTCCCGATAGGCCGAAGCCAATCAGCAGACCCGCGCTGACAGTCATGCCGAGCGCGCTGCTCGAGAGGCTCATGAAGCAGAGCCCCAGTACGTAGAGGATGCCGCCCGCCACGATGATTTTGGCCGCGCCAAAACGGTCGGCCAGCGCCCCGGTAAACGGCTGGGACAGCCCCCAAATGAGGTTTTGGACGGCCAGTGCGAACGCAAAGATGCCGCGCCCCCAGCCGAAATCGCTGCTCATGGGCTCGAGAAACAGCCCGAACCCATGACGTAGCCCCATGGCCGTGGAAATAACCAAGCTGGCGAGCACGATCAACAGTAGCGTATGGTGTTTCTGAAGGGCCATGGCACGTCTCTTATGGTGGATTGATTAACGCGTTAATCAACTATCGCATGGCATTGGCGACTTTAGAAGCTTCCAAATAGGGTGCCGAGCGTAATCACACTCATCAGCGCGGCGATGGGGAGCACGATGGTGACCATGGCGACATTGCCATACGACTGGCGGTGGGTCAGCCCGCAGATGGCCAGAAGTGTGATGACAGCGCCGGAGTGGGGGAGCGTATCCATGCCGCCCGCGGCCAGCGTCGCCACGCGGTGCATGAGTTCTGGGTCGATGCCAGCCTGTTGCGCCATGGCCAGATACTCGCTACCCAAGGTTTGCAAGGCAATCGACAAGCCGCCCGATGAGGAGCCGGTAATCCCCGCCAGCACGCTCATGGCCATGGCTTCGGAGATGAGGGGGTTGCCGGGGGAGACATTGAGCACCGCATCGCGAAGGATGGCAAAGCCTGCCAAGCTGGCGATGACCGCGCCGTAACCCACTTCAGAGGCCGTGTTGAAAATAGGTAGCAGCGAACCAAAGCAGCCTTGATTGATGGTGGCTTTCAAGTCTTGCCAGTGGCGCCAGCGGGTGATGATCAGCCAAGCCGAGGCGCTCAGCAGGGCAATCAGAATGGCCCAAAGCCCGGTCTGTCGGCTGGGTGTGACGTTATCGAACGCGTCGCTGATGAAGCTCAGGTCCATGGCCGGGAATACCCCGTAAGTAAAGAGGGCATTGAGGCCAATCACCATAACCAGTGGGATCAACGCGATGGCCAGCGGCATGCCGGGTGCTGTGTCGGTGTCGCTGTGGGTATCGGTTTCACGCTCCGTGTGAGTACCGTAACCCTCCCCTTGGGCAGCGGCTTTCTTGACTCGCGACTGAAGGTAGAACGTTCCTAGGCCTAGCATGATCGACCCAGCAATGATGCCAAGCCCCGGTGCCGCGAAGCTGTTGGTGCCAAAGTAAGGGATGGGAATCGCGTTTTGGATGGCTGGCGTGCCGGGCAACGCCGTCATGGTAAAGGTGAAGGAGCCTAGAGCGATGGAGGCGGGGATGAGGCGCTTGGGCACATTGGCCTGGCGGAACAGCTCACGGCTGATCGGGTAAATGGCAAAGGCCACGACGAACAGCGAGACGCCGCCATAGGTCAGAACGGCGCAGGCCATGACGACCGTCAGCACCACGTGATGCGTGCCCAGCCGCTTGACGATACCGTTGGAAATGGACTGCGCGGCGCCTGAATCTGCCATCAACTGACCGAAGAGCGCACCAAGCAAGAAGAGCGGGAAGAACTGCATAACATAGTTACCCAGGGCGCCCATGAAGGTGTCGGTGTAAATCGGCAGTAAAAAAGCGCCGTCGCCTGATAGTAAAACCGCTAACGCGGCCATTAACGGCGCAAGCAGGAGGACCGAGATACCTCGGTAGGCCAGCAGCATCAACAGCAACAATGAGACGATAATAGCGAGCATGCCCATACAGGCTCCAAAGTATTTGTTAATTTAGTCATCGGTGCGTGTAAACAAAGGCCGGAATACTAGGTATTATATTGCATCGCAGCAATAGTGTTGTGACTAAAGTCGTAACCAAAAGAGAGCGTCACTTTCGCCTGCTTAAGCGCGCCCCATCTGTTAAAATCCGCCACCTTTGGCGTTGATGACCTTCCAATAACCCTGGGTATTTCCATGAATGCAGTAATTCTCGCAGTGCTCGTCATGGTGGCACTGTCGCTTCTTCGTGTGTCCGTTGTATTTGCGCTGGTGGTCGGTGCGTTAGTAGGGGGGGCTGGTCGGAGGCCTTTCCCTGGACGATACGCTCAGCGCGTTCAACGAGGGCGTCGGCGGAGGCGCGCAGGTGGCGCTGGCGTACGCAACCTTAGGCGCTTTTGCCGTGGCCATCTCTCGTTCTGGGTTGCCGGACATGCTGGCAAATCGATTGATCACCTTGCTAGGTAAAGAGGCGACCGCCGCCCACCAAGCGCGGGTGAAGATGTTGCTGTTGGTGGCCGTGTTACTGGTCGCCATCTCCTCACAAAATGCCATTCCGGTCCATATCGCGTTCATTCCCGTGCTGATTCCACCGCTGCTGGCGGTGATGAATCGCCTGCAACTCGACCGCCGTGCCGTGGCCTGCGCGCTGACCTTTGGTCTTACGGCACCCTATATGCTGCTGCCGGTAGGATTCGGGGCGATCTTCTTGAACGATATTTTGTTGGCAAACCTGAACAGTGCCGGAGAGCCACTAGGGCTGGAAATCTCGCGTGGCATGGTGCCCATGGCCATGGCGCTTCCGGTGGGTGGTATGGCCATGGGCCTGTTGGTCGCCCTACTGTTTAGCTATCGCGGCCAGCGTAGCTACGCGAGCAAGGACGTGGCCGCGCTCAATGGCCAGACGCACACGCCTGTCGAACCGCACCTCTTAGGGTTAGTCGTGTCAGGCGTGGCGATCGTGGCGGCGTTAGGCCTTCAGCTCTACACTGGCTCGATGATCGTTGGAGGCTTGGTGGGTATCGGCTTGCTGTCATTGGGTGGTATTTTCAAATGGCGCGAGGCTGATGATTTGTTCACCAGCGGTATGCGGATGATGGCTTTGATTGGCTTTATCATGATTTCGGCGGCAGGCTTTGCGGAAGTCATGAAAGCTACCGGCGATATCGACTCGCTGGTGGCGGGTGCCTTCGATCTGTTTGGCGATAATCGTGGCTTGGCCGCTTTGGTCATGCTGCTGGTCGGCCTGTTCATTACCCTGGGCATCGGCTCTTCGTTCTCAACCATTCCCATCATTGCGGCGATCTTCGTACCACTGGCCGTGCAGTTTGGTTTCTCACCCATGGCGACCGTAGTGCTGGTGGGCACCGCTGCCGCTTTGGGCGATGCGGGGTCGCCAGCCTCGGATTCCACTTTGGGGCCCACCTCAGGATTGAACGTGGACGGCCAGCATGACCATATGTGGGATAGCGTCGTGCCGACCTTCCTTCACTATAACCTTCCGCTGATTGCGTTTGGTTGGCTGGCGGCCATGACGCTTTAAGCACACTCAATACTTACCAAAAGGGCAGCGCTGAGGCTGCCCTTTTTTGATGGAAGTGCTTGATGAAAGCGCGTTGAGTGGATAAGACGTTACTGTTTAGGCAAGTGCGCTTCAAAGGCACTTAGCAGACCACGGAGTAGGGACAGCTCTTTGCGGCTAGGCTGTGCACGGGCAAACAGCGCTTGAAGCTGCTCTTCGGTACGGGCGTGGGGCTGGGTTAAAAAACCGCTTTGCTGCATCAAGCGGCCAAGATGTTCCTGGAAATAGCCAAACTGTTGGCGACTAGGCGGCGTCGCTTCCAGCGGGCGCTGATACTCATAGCCGCTGGCGTTGCGCTTGCGCCAGGCGCGGTGCACTTCGTAGGCTAGAATCTGAACCGCTTGCGATAGATTGAGAATGCCATACTCGGGATTGGCGGGAATGCTGACTTGGTGGCTGCAGCAGCGAATCTCATCGTTGGTCAACCCGGAGCGTTCGCGGCCAAATACCAGGGCCACCGGGGCTTGGTGGGCGTTGTCGATGACTTGCTGGGCCATCTCGTCAGGCTCGTCGAAATGGGGCAGTGGCATGCTGCGCAGCCGAGCGCTGGCACCGACCACTTGCACGCAGTCATTCACGGCCTCTTCGAGTGTCTTTACGCAGCGAGCGTTTTCTAATACGTCCGTTGCGCCGGCGGCTAGGCGAGTGGCTTCTTCATCGGGGAAGGTACGAGGATTGACCAGCACGAGCTCCGTCAACCCCATGGTTTTCATGGCGCGGGCTGTTGCGCCTATGTTGCCTGGGTGGAACGTTTGCACCAGCACGATACGAATATTGGAAAGCACGGGAAGTCGAACCTAAAAGCTGCCAAATAAAGTCGGTGATGGTAGCACGCTTTATGACGCCATGACGTCGGTACTAATGAAAGAACCCCGCCGAAGCGGGGTTCTTGATGACGTTCAACGTCAGAGCGTTAGGCTCATGGGTGCATCACATCATGCCGCCCATGCCACCCATTCCGCCCATGCCGCCCATATCCGGGGCAGCTTCTTTCTCTTCCGGGTCGTCGGCGATCATGCACTCGGTGGTGATCATCAGGCCAGCAACGGAACCAGCAGACTGCAATGCAGTGCGGGTTACTTTTGCCGGGTCGAGAACACCCATTTCGAACAGGTCGCCGTACTCGCTGGTTTGTGCGTTGTAACCGAAGTTGCCTTCACCATCTTTGACGCGATTGATGACCACAGCGGCTTCTTCGCCCGCGTTGGTGACGATCTGACGCAGCGGTGCCTGCATGGCACGCAGCGCCATGTTGATACCGTGGTTCTGATCTTCGTTGTCACCGGTCAGGCCCTGTACTTTGGCCATCACGCGAACCAGGGCAGTACCACCGCCAGGTACGACGCCTTCTTCTACGGCAGCGCGAGTCGAGTGCAGCGCATCTTCGACGCGGGCCTTCTTCTCTTTCATTTCGACTTCGGTCGCCGCACCGACGCGGATAACGGCAACGCCGCCTGCCAGTTTGGCAACGCGCTCTTGCAGCTTCTCTTTGTCGTAGTCAGAGGACGTTTCTTCGATTTGCGCACGGATTTGATTAACGCGTGCTTCGATGTCGTCCTCGGCACCTGCGCCATCGATGATGGTGGTGTTCTCTTTAGACATGGTCATGCGCTTGGCAGTACCCAGGTGATCCAGGTTCGCCTGCTCAAGGGTCAGACCTACTTCTTCGGAGATCACGGTGCCGTTCGTCAGGATAGCGATATCCTGCAGCATGGCTTTGCGACGGTCGCCGAAGCCAGGTGCTTTGGCAGCCGCGACTTTCACGATGCCACGCATGTTGTTCACGACCAGCGTCGCCAGCGCTTCGCCTTCGATATCTTCGGCGATGATGGCCAGCGGCTTGCCTTGCTTGGCAACGGCTTCCAGCACCGGCAGCAGTTCGCGGATGTTGGAGATCTTCTTGTCGACGAGCAGGATGTACGGATCTTCCAGCTCGACGGTCATGGTGTCTTGGTTGGTGACGAAGTAGGGCGAGAGGTAGCCGCGGTCGAACTGCATACCTTCGACCACTTCCAATTCGTCTTCGAAGCCGCGACCTTCGTCAACGGTGATGACGCCTTCTTTACCGACTTTTTCCATCGCTTCGGCGATGATTTCGCCAATGCGCTTGTCGCCGTTGGCAGAGATCGTGCCTACCTGCGCAATGGACTTGGTGTCGGTGCAGGGCACGGACATCGCCTGAATCTCTTTGACCGCTGCGGTCACGGCTTGGTCGATACCGCGTTTCAAATCCATCGGGTTCATGCCCGCGGTCACGCCTTTCAGGCCTTCCGCTACGATGGCCTGTGCCAGAACGGTGGCCGTGGTGGTACCGTCACCGGCGGCGTCGGAAGTCTTGGAAGCGACTTCTTTCACCATCTGGGCACCCATGTTCTCGAACTTGTCTTTCAGTTCGATCTCTTTGGCAACCGATACACCATCTTTGGTCACAGTCGGTGCGCCAAACGACTTGTCCAACACTACGTTGCGGCCTTTCGGGCCCAGCGTAACTTTTACGGCGTTTGCCAGAATGTCGACGCCGCGCGCCATGCGTTTACGAGCATCATCAGAAAACTTAACTTGCTTAGCTGCCATGTTCGTTACTTCCTAAATATTGAAATAGAAAAGTGAAAGTAAGTAGCCGATGCGGATTAGCCTTCAACGACGGCCAGGATATCGGCTTCGCTCATGATCAGAACTTCTTCGCCGTTGATTTTTTGCTTTTCAACGCCGTAGCCGTCTTTGAAAATCACCGTATCGCCAACTTTTACATCCAGCGGGCGTACGTCGCCGTTGTCGAGAATGCGGCCATTGCCAACAGCCAGGATTTCGCCACGCGTGGGTTTTTCCTGTGCATTACCCGGTAGCACGATGCCGCCAGCGGTTTTCTGCTCTTCTTCCACGCGACGGATCACAACGCGATCGTGCAAAGGACGGATATTCATGCTCACGTTCTCCTGAGGTTCGTCAAAGCCCCTAGGGGCAGTTAGCTTAAAGTGATTTCCGTGGGCTAAGCCCTCGGAAAGTGAAGGCACGTTGCCTTCATGTTTATGGCGAAAGCGTAGCTTTCACCGAACCTGTGTGCTGACTCAAAAATGGGGGCTAGCCAACACCTTTCAAGGGGTGGATAAGAAAAAAATTACACAATAGCGGTTTTCAAAGGCGATAAGCACTTAGCGCCGACGAGGCGTATCGTCGCCGCTAATAAACTCTCCCTCAATTGGGCCGTTTTGCGTGTTGGAATAGTCGCGCTGAGTGTTCTGCTCCCAGCCTGAAGAGCCGCTCTGGTAAGTGTGTTGCTTGGCCGTTGCGGTTTTGAGCCCCGCCCAGGTCAGCGCTTTCATCAGCAACTGGCGCGCATTGGGTATGAGGCAGGCAATGCCCAGTGCATCCGATAGAAACCCCGGGGCGAGCAAAAGCGCCCCACCAAAGATTAGCGCAGCTCCAGTAAGCAGCTCTTGGGAAGGTATTTCACCCATCTGCATGCGCTGGCGTGCGCGGGCAAAAGTAGAAACGCCTTCCTTGCGAATGAGGTAAAGCCCGATAAAGCCTGTGCCTAGCACTAATAAAAGCGTGGTTAGCAGGCCTATTTGGCCGCCGATGGTAAAAAGCAGCACAAAGTCCAGTAGAGTGAACAGCGAAATAAAGAGAAGAATAGGCATGGGCGACTCCAAAACAGGCGTAATCGTTGAATATGGTGACAGAAATATAAAAAACAAGCAGCAAGTGTGGTTTGGCAAGCCAAAGGCCGCTCGATATTTTAAACTGGCTCTTATATGCTGCGGTGCACAAATGTAGGTGCAGAGAGTGCGTGTTGTTGGTACTCGCTAGCTGTCAGCACGCTTGCTTAAGGAGAAAGAGATGCAATTAGATAAAAAAGTGGTGGCGATTACCGGTGGTGCCCGTGGATTAGGGTTTGCCATTGCCAAGCGGTTAGGCAAGCAGGGGGCTCAGATTGCCCTCATTGATATGAGTGCAGAGGCTTTAGATGGCGCGGTCTCTGCGCTTGGTTCTGAGGGCGTATCTGCCCATGCATTTGTTGCTAATGTGGCAGACGAGCAATCGGTTCAGCATGCCTTCGCTGATATCGGCCAGCGCTTGGGGCCTGTCAGTGGCTGTGTGAATAATGCAGGCATTACTGACGATGGGATGTTGATTAAAGCGAAAGGTGGCGTTGTAGAAAAGCGCATGTCGCTCGCTTCATGGCAGCGTGTGCTGGACGTTAACCTAACGGGTGTATTCCTATGTGGGCGTGAAGCGGCGACACACATGGTTGAGGCTGGGCACGAAGGCGTTATCGTCAATATTTCTAGTATTTCCCGTGCGGGTAATATGGGGCAAAGTAACTACGCAGCGGCAAAGGCGGGGGTGCATGCGCTAACGGTGACGTGGGGGAAAGAGCTGGCGCGCTATGGAATTCGCACCGGCACTGTGGCGCCAGGGTTTATCGAGACTGAGATGACTGCCTCAATGCGCCCAGACATGCTGGAAAGAATTGCTGCCAGCGTTCCATTAAAGCATTTAGGTGAGCCTGACCATATTGCTCAAAGCGTGGCGTTTGTGTTTGATAACGACTACTTCACTGCACGTATTATTGAATGCGACGGTGGTTTGCGGCTTTAACCAAAAAGCGATGAGCATTGGCCATATAGTGCGCTGATGCTCATCGGCTAGGGGTTTGTGTTAAGTAGCGCTAAAACTCAAAGTAGTCCCGCTGAATTGCCCGCTGAAAGTACATTTCTAGGCGTACGGTCATTGCCCAGCGCGGGTCGTAGCTATCTTCACGCTGGAAATGCAGTTCAGGAATCACATCGCCAAACAGAATCCCTTTATGAAGATCGCGACGGTAGCGCGTCTGTAGGTAGTAATTGGTCATGCGCGGGTTAGAAGCGCTTTCACCAATCGCAATGGCAGAGTAGCGCATGGCGCTGCGGTCATTTAGTCGCTGATTCAGCTCAGCCACTTCGCTATATTCTAAGGTGTCTTCTTCTTCGCGCCATTGAACTGTGGTAATGAAGCGTAGATGGCGATTTTCCGATAGCGGTCGGCCCATGTCCCAAGTAGTACGCGCTGAGTAACCATCATTATTAAACCAGGATACTCGGTTGAAAGACTCTAACTGCCAGGGGCCGTCGCCAATATCCCAAAGCCGCTCACTGGTAAAGCGTACGTAAGGGTCCAGAGGCATGCGAAGGCGAATACCCGCGCCAATTCGGTTGCTCCAGTTTTCGCGCTTATCACGGCTCTCTAGCCAGTCCAGGCCAAAGGTGGAGGTGCTGCGGTCACGCTGGTCGTTATAGAGGCGGCCGGAGCCTTGATCTGCCAACGTGCCTTGTGATTCTTCGGGGTCGCTTTCAATGACTAGGCGTAGACGCTCTTCTGTCGTAGGCAAGTCGATCCGGTAGCGGACACTAATATCGCCGCTGGTGCCATCACCTTCCATCCAATCAATTTCCTGGCCAAGGCGCAGATAGGATTCATTATTGACGGTTGCGGACTCGCCGCCCCCAAAAAATGCATCAATGTTGCGAGAGGTATTGTCGACCCAGTTGCCAACGTTGGCTCGAAATGGCTCAACGCGCTCCTCTGCCCAGTCAGGTAAATCGCTATCTTCCTCAGCAGCATGACTTTGAAACGAGAGGACGGTAAGTGTGCCAAGGCAAATAAACGCAATGACGGGTTTCATAGGTCTGTCCCCAAAATTTTAATTATGCGCACTGCATTATTGTGCTTTATGCATTTCGATATCTTTGGTCCATTTCAAAACGCGTTTGCGATCTCTTCGGCTATTCATGCGCTCTGTATCGACTTTTAATGGCAGCACAGCGCGTCGTCGCTAACGTAGCGTAAAAATAGGCGCTCGTCAGCTAGTTAGAGCAGTTTGAGGGAGTTTGGAAACAAAAAAATTCGGTTAGCATGAAGCTACCGAATTATTTGAAATGATACGCTTTAAATTGGTGCGGATGGGGAGACTCGAACTCCCACACCTTACGGCACTAGAACCTAAATCTAGCGTGTCTACCAATTCCACCACATCCGCAGAAGACGAGGCGTATTTTATCAATATTTGCGCTAATGTCAAATCTTGCAGCGCTATTTTTTAACATGAGGGTAAAGGGGGACGTGAAGCGGTGAAGAAATGGATCGCGACCATTAACCAGTGGCTCAAGCAGGGGCTGCCCGGCTACTGTGCATTTTGCCTTGCTGGGCGCTCATCAAGTGCAGGGTGGTGCGATGAATGCTTTGCATTGCTCCCCTGGAATCTTCATAGCTGCGAGCAGTGTGCCGAGCCGCTGGCAGGGGTGGCTGGTAAACGGTGTAGTCACTGTCTGACGGAGCCGCCTAGCTTTACCACCACGACAGTGCCGCTTTGCTACCAAGATACGATAACTTCCTTGGTGCACGACTTTAAGTTTCATGGCTCCCCGCGTGCGGGAATGCTGCTAGTTGAGTTGATGTTATCCCGGTGCCCCAGCCAGATGGCCAGCGCATTGCTCCCTGTACCTATGTATCCTGGGCGTGCCAAAGAGCGCGGATTCAATCAGGCACAGTGGCTGGCTGAACGGCTAGGCGACCGGTTGGATCTACCGGTGATGCAGGCGCATTGTATTAAGCATTTGCCTTCTCAGCGCTCTTTAAACCGCCGGGAGCGACAGCAAAACTTAGCAGGTGCATTTATGGTGGACACTGAGATGCCCGCGCATGTGGCTATTATCGATGATGTAGTAACAACCGGTGCCACTGGCCATGCGTTAGCGACCGTACTGCTGGAACAGGGTGCCAAGCGCGTTGATATTTGGGCCGCTGCCCGTACACCGCTGCAGAAGAGTTGATAAACTAGGCAGCCCATCCAAGGAGTCATCTATGTCGCATCCGTTTAGCGCGCTTTCGCCTGATCTGGTTATGTCAGCCGTTGAGTCGATAGGTATTTGGCCTGCTGGCGAACCGTTTGCTCTCAATAGCTATGAGAATCGTGTGCTGATGTTTCGTGATGACGACGGTGGCCGCTGGGTCGTGAAATTCTATCGGCCAAACCGCTGGTCAAATGAGGCTATTCAGGAAGAGCATGATTTTTTAACCGAGTTAACGCAGGCGGGCGTTTCGGTGGTGGCACCGTGGCGCAATGGCCAAGATGTATCGTTGCATGAGTATCAGCAGTTTCGCTTTGCCTTATTCCCACAGTGCATAGGACAAGCGCCCGAGTTAGATAACCCTGCCCATCTATTTGCCTTAGGTGAGGTGCTGGGTCAACTTCATGAAGTGGCTGCTAAAAAGCCGTTTCAGCATCGTGGAACGCTATTGCTCAGTGAAGGGGTGACCGAGGCCGAGCAGCGCGTAGTGACAAGCCCTTGGCTTAATAATCATCAAACCCGCGCCTATCAAAACGCAGTCGATAAGATTCGCCGCCAACTTGAGACAGTACATATCCCTTCTGCAAGCATGATACGTACCCATGGAGACTGCCATTTAGGCAATATACTTGGTCGCGATGAGACATTTACGCTTGTCGATTTTGATGATTGCCTGATGGCGCCCGCCATCCAAGATATATGGATGCTGCTGCCCATGGAAAATCCGCAGCTATGGCGGGCGCAACTCAGTGAGATGATAGAAGGCTATGAAGAGACAAGTCCGTTTCCCCATCAGCAAATGTCGCTTATTGAGCCATTGCGTGCTTACCGCTTAATACGTCACGCGGCGTGGCTGGTAACTCGGTGGGATGATCCTGCCTTTCCTCGGGCATTTCCCTGGCTGGCAGAAAGTGGCTATTGGGATCAGCATATTCGCCAGCTTGAGCAGCAACTACTGCACCTGGATAAGCCATTATGGTTGGCCTAATGCATCGGCTGGATTAGTTTTATCTTGTACCTTTAAAGGCGACCCTTAGTGAGATGCTCGCGAAGGGCCGCCTGGGTCTTGCAGGTTGACTACTCAGGCTGTTCTATCGGGGCTGGGTTTTCTACGCTTTGGTCAGGGTCTGGACGCTCACCCGGAATAGGGTTGCCGACACCTTCCCCATTGGCTTGGCGACGGATGGCATTAATGTCAGCCGAGGGATTGTCTTGAGCATCAATACGGACGCTTTGATCTAATGCCAAGACGAAGGGTTGTCCAGGAGTTAATGAACAGGAGCCGTCGTCGCAGGCAAGACCATACTGGCCATCTTCTGCATAGGCGCTGGCTGAAAAAGTGCCTGAGTAGATGGCGCTTTCTGAATCGTGGGTTTCAATGCAGGTTGCATCTTGGGTAGTAATACGGACGCGATCACCGTTTAATTGCGCATTGGCTACTAACAAGCAGTATTCAGGCAGTGAATGGGTGGTGCCGCTTGCTTGTTTTGGATGCAGCAGAATATCGCTGTAACGTTTTTCGCTGCTATCAAACTTCAAAGCTTCAACGACTTCAACGCCTACTTTCGCGCCGCTGGGAAGTTCCAGCGCCGACTCTTCTGCGTGCAAAGGTGATACAAAGAAAGGACCCAGCAGGGCAGTTAGCCAAAAGGGCGATGATTTAAATGACATGGCATACTCTCAACAGTGGCCCCTGCACTATTAGCAGGAAAATTGTGCTCTTATCATAGCACAGCTCAATTAGTGCCGAAGGGGGGTGCGTGTCACTCTGCCACAGCCTGCATAGGTGCGTTAAAATAGATTAATCTACTGTTAGTATTGTGCATAAATTGATTGATATATATTTTTTGTACAGGATAAAGGGTTCAGCTAGCACTCGCAAGGTAAGGCAGCTAAACGGAAGAGACCGTAAGCTACTCAGTGGCTTGCCGATAATGGAAGCTCGCTGGCGCGATAACATTGCTGCAAGGCGATTAAGTGATAGCGAATAAGCACAGTTTTGATGAGGCCTACAATGACCGACGATCTCGCCCAACACTACCGTCAAATTATTTCCGCGCTCGGTGAAAACCCTGACCGTGAAGGGCTGCGAGATACACCAAAGCGCGCAGCTAAAGCCATGCAGTTTTTAAATGCTGGTTATCATCAATCATTAGAAGAAATAGTGAATGGGGCCGTTTTTGAGTCACAGACCGATGAGATGGTGCTGGTCAAAGATATCGAGCTCTACTCCATGTGTGAGCACCATTTACTGCCTTTTATCGGCAAATGCCATATCGCCTATCTGCCGAGTGGCAGGGTGCTGGGCCTTTCCAAATTTGCTCGTATCGTCGATATGTATGCACGTCGAATGCAAATCCAAGAGAATTTAACGCGTGAAATCGCCGAGGCGGTTCAGCAGGTTACTCAGGCAAGAGGGGTGGCTGTTGTGATTGAGGCCCGCCACCTCTGCATGATGATGCGCGGTGTGGAAAAGCAAAATTCCAGTATGACCTCATCGGTTATGTTGGGAGGTTTTCGCAGTAGCCAGGCAACGCGCCAAGAATTTTTAACGCTGATCAACTGACCTGAGTGAAACTCAGCAGGTTTCATGTCAAAGGCTTGGTTAAATGCCTCGTTTCGTCTTAGCATGAACAAGTAAATGAGCCTGCAAGGCCGTCATTTGGTCAGGAGTCTGTCATGGAAGCGCTGAAAGAAACACAGCTGTATTGCCCGTTTGCCTATATTGACGGCAGTTGGGTAGCCGCCGACAGCGGTGAGCAAATCAACGTTTTGAACCCAGCCACTGGTGAGTCGGTTGGTGAGATGCCACGCCTAGGTAAGGCGGAAACCGAACGTGCCATTGGTGCTGCCGATGCGGCGCTGCCGTCATGGCGGGCGTTAACCGCTCAGGAACGGGCAGACTTATTGCTCAAGTGGCATGACCTAATGCTTGAACACAAGCATGACCTTGCTCTGCTGATGACCTATGAGCAGGGCAAGCCAGTAAGAGAAGCAGAAGGTGAAATTGCCTACGCCGCGAGCTTCTTACGCTGGTTTGCTGAAGAAGCTCGCCGTGTTTATGGTGAAACCATTCCTGCCGCCAATGCTAATCAGCGTATTGTGGTGACGAAACAGCCGGTAGGCGTTGTTGGCGCGATTACGCCGTGGAATTTTCCCGCTGCGATGATTACTCGTAAAGCAGGGGCGGCACTGGCTGCTGGCTGTACCATTGTGGTGAAGCCCGCCAGTCAAACGCCTTTTTCCGCCACTGCGCTGGCGTTACTCGCCGAACGTGCTGGCATTCCCCGTGGGGTTTTCAATGTGGTGCCAGGCAGTGCGTCTGACATCGCGAAAGCGCTTACAGAATCTCCCAAAGTCCGTAAGATCACCTTCACGGGCTCGACTGAGGTGGGGCGCACTCTGATGGCTCAGGCCGCTGAGCATATCCAGAAAATTTCTTTGGAACTGGGGGGTAATGCGCCGTTTATCGTTTTTGAAGATGCGGACTTAGACGCGGCTGTTGAAGGTGCCATGGCGGCTAAATTCCGTAACGCCGGGCAAACCTGTGTATGTACTAACCGCTTTCTGGTGCAATCCAGCGTCATTAACGCGTTTTGTGAAAAACTTGCCGTTGCAATGAACAGTGAGCTAAAGGTGGGGAATGGAACAGAGCCAAATATTAATATTGGCCCGCTCATTGACGAGAATGCTGTTAAGAAAGTCAGTGAGCACGTTCAAGATGCCATTGATAACGGTGCGGAGCTGCTTCTGGGTGGACACCCGCACCCCTTGGGTGGCAACTATTTCACACCAACGCTGATCAGCTTTGCTACCGATGCAATGAAAGTGGCCCACGAAGAGACGTTTGGCCCGCTGGCAGCCGTTTTCCCCTTTGATGACGAAGAGACCGCCATTGTGATGGCCAACGACACCCAGTATGGCTTGGCTTCTTACTTCTACTCTCGCGATTTGGCTCGCGTGTGGCGCGTAGCGGAGGCGTTGGAGTATGGCATGGTGGGCATTAACACCGGGCTTATTTCCAATGCGGCGGCACCCTTTGGCGGGGTGAAAGCGTCGGGTCTTGGCCGTGAAGGTGGCCATCAAGGCTTAGAAGAGTATCTGGAAACGAAATACCTGTGCATTGATCTTGGCAAGTAATACGTCCTAGACCGAAAAAGCCCTCACTTGGAGCAAGTGAGGGCTTTTGTTAATGCAGGAGGCTATCCTCTGATTAGTGGCGGAAGTGGCGCATGCCGGTAAATACCATGGCAATGCCTGCTTCGTTAGCGGCATCAATCACTTCCTGGTCGCGCATGGAGCCGCCAGGCTGGATAACCGCCGTAATGCCCGCTGCTGCGGCGGCATCGATGCCGTCTCGGAAGGGGAAGAAGGCGTCAGAAGCCATCACTGAACCAGGAACGGAAAGCCCTTCATCTGCCGCTTTAATGCCGGCAATTTTAGCCGAGTAAACCCGGCTCATTTGGCCTGCGCCTACGCCAATCGTTTGGCCTGCTTTGGCGTAAACAATCGCATTGGATTTCACGAACTTTGCTACTCGCCATGCAAAGGCAAGGTCGCGGATTTCTTCTTCAGACGGAGCGCGTTCGCTTACCACGGTAAGCTCATCTTCAGTGACCATGCCTTGATCACGATCCTGCACCAGCAGGCCGCCATTCACGCGTTTGAAGTCAAATGCAGGCTGCGCCGTACCGGGCCAATGAGCGCTTACGTCCAGTAGGCGCACGTTCTGCTTCTCGGCCACAATGGCGGCTGCGTCGTCGCTGACCCCTGGAGCGATAATGACTTCGACAAACTGGCGGTCAATAATCGCGCGTGCAGTCTTGGCATCCAGCGGTACATTGAAGGCGATAATGCCGCCAAAGGCGCTGGTCGGGTCGGTCGCGAAAGCTTTCTCGTAAGCTTCCAGAGCCGTTGCGCCCACGGCAACGCCGCAAGGGTTGGCGTGCTTGACGATGACACAGGCGGTATTCTCAAAGGCTTTTACGCACTCAAACGCCGCGTCAGTGTCAGCCACGTTATTGAAAGAGAGCGGTTTGCCTTGAAGCGTTTTGGCCGTAGCAACGCTTGGCTCGCTGGCGGCGGGGTCCACATAGAAAGCCGCTTTCTGATGCGGGTTTTCACCGTAACGCATGTCCTGCTTTTTATGCAGCTGCAGGTTGAAGGTGCGGGCAAAGGTGGCGTCTTCGCTGGCTACCTGACGGCCAAGATAGTCGGCGATGGCGCCGTCGTAACCAGCGGTATGCTCAAACGCTTTAACGGCTAGATCAAAACGGGTGGCGGCGCTCACTTGGCCAGAGTGGTCATTAAGTTCGCCCAGTACCCGGTCGTAGTCGCTGGCGTTAACCACAATCGTAGTATACGCGTGGTTTTTGGCGCAGGCACGTACCATGGTGGGGCCACCGATATCGATATTCTCGATGGCGTCTTCTAGCGTGCAGTCTGGCTTGGCGACCGTGGCGGCAAAGGGGTAAAGATTCACCACCACCATGTCGATTGGTGAGATGTCATTCTCCGCCATGACAGCGTCGTCCTGGCCGCGGCGTGCCAAAATGCCGCCGTGAATTTTTGGATGCAGTGTTTTAACGCGTCCATCCATAATCTCTGGAAAACCGGTGTGCTCAGATACTTCCTTAACCGCAATACTGTTCTCTTGCAGTAAGCGGAAGGTGCCGCCAGTGGATAGCAGCTCGACGCCATGTTCGGCGAGGCCGCGGGCAAACTCTACGATGCCAGTTTTATCGGATACGCTCAGCAGGGCGCGGCGAACGGGGGTAGCGGTACTATCGGCCATAAGGGTGCTCGTCGTGTGCAGGTCGGAGTTTAAAACAACAACGCCCCTTTAAGGGGCGTCACTTTCAATTAATCCATACAGCTTAAGCTTTTTGCGCAGCGTGCCACGGTTTAAACCAAGCACATCCGCCGCGCGCGTTTGGTTGCCATCGGTGTGCTCCATCACGCATGCCAACAGAGGAGCTTCCACCTCTGCCATCACCATGGCATACAAATCGGTAGTTTGGCTGCCATCGAGATGTTCGAAGTAGCGGCGCATTGCCATCTCAACCGCTTCTCTTAGCGGCTGTGGCTGGGCACTGTCGGAAGGGTCTGCTAGCGTGCCAGAGAGATGGGAGGAGCGTTCGCTGGAGAGCAGGTTGCGTTCAGTCATGCCGCATGGCTTCCTTTGGCTAGCAGACGCTGAGCGGCGTCGTGGGTCATGGCGTTATTAATCCAGTCAAACTGCGCTTCAGTCGAGGCAAGGGCATTAAACTGCTGCTTGAGTGCTCGCTGTTCAGCGTCTGAAAAGCGCTGGTCGTCATTGAGATACCAGCCGACATGTTTGCGTGCGATGCGTACGCCCATGGTGTCGCCATAGAACGCATGCAGTGCCTGCAGATGCTCAAGTAGTATCTGGCAGCGCTCTGTCAAACTGGGTGGTGCTAACCGTTCACCATGAGTTAAGTAGTGGGTGATCTGTTGAAAAATCCACGGATTTCCCTGAGCGCCTCGGCCTATCATTACGGCATCTGCGCCGGTATAGCGCAACACATAGGCAGCCTTTTCGGGCGACGTGATATCGCCGTTGGCAATCACCGGGATAGCAAGGTGTGACTTAATCTCAGCAATCGTGTCGTATTCAGCCTCACCAGTATAGCGCTGTTCCCGGTGACGGCCATGGACAGCCAAAGCCTGAATGCCTGCAGACTCTGCCAGTTTGGCAATGCGCAGTGCATTGTTCGACGCAGCGCACCAGCCGGTGCGTATCTTGAGCGTGACGGGAATATCCACTGAGCTCACTACGGCATCTAAAATCTCAGCAACTAGCGCTTCATCGCGCATTAGGGCAGAGCCCGCCGCCTTGTTGCAGACCTTTTTCGCTGGGCAGCCCATGTTGATGTCGATGATTTGCGCGCCAAGCTCAGCATTAAGTCGGGCGGCCTGGGCCAGCATCTCGGCATCGCCACCGGCAATTTGCACTACCCGGGGGGCGGGCTCGCCTTGATGATCCATGCGTAGCTGAGATTTACGGGTATGCCATAGTGAAGGGTCAGCGGTGACCATTTCACCCACCACCCAGCCAGCCCCTAGCCGACGGCAGAGCTGGCGAAACGGGCGGTCGGTGACGCCCGCCATGGGGGCCAGCATTACCGGGTTAGGCAGTTGGTAAGGCCCAATCGCAGGTGGCGAAGTAATCATCAAGGTCATTGCGGTGCACTTTGGTAGGCATGAAATCGACGAGTAGGACGTTTCAAGGGGGCGTATGATACGCCTACTCGGCAAGGGATTGAAGGCCAATTCCGATTTTATGCGGGGCGGCGGCCTGTCAACCGCACCCAGCCTTCGCGCACGGTGGGTTCATCCATATAAAGCCCTTGGGCTTCGTAGGCTTCCAGCACGTCTGAGGCTTGATTGGCCAGTATGCCGGATAGTGCAATGTGACCACCGGGCGCTACGTGGCTAGCAATCATGCTAGAAAGCTCGACCAGCGGTCCCGCTAGAATATTGGCCGTGACGATGGGGTAGGAGCCGCCTTTGAGTTGTTCTGGGTAGTAGAGCGCGAGCTGCGCCGCGCCAATAGCATTACGCTCCGCGTTTTCGCGGCTGGCTTGTAGCGCTTGTGGGTCAATATCCGTGCCGTCTGCATGGGTCGCGCCTAACTTCAGCGCCGCAATGGCGAGGATGCCTGACCCACAGCCTACATCCAGTACGGCTTTGCCCTGCAGTTCATTACGCACGGCTAAACTATCCAGCCACTCAAGGCATAGCGCGGTGGTCGGATGTGTGCCTGTACCAAACGCGAGGCCCGGATCAAGGATTAAATTGACCGCGCCAGCTTCGGGCGGCTCATGCCAACTAGGCACAATCCATAACCGTTCACCCATGCGAAGAGGGGTGAAATCATCCATCCACTCTCGCTCCCAGTCACGGTCCGCCAGCAGCTCGTATTCAATGGTCGGGCACGGCTCACCGGGCACTTGCTCAGCCCAGGCGGCTTCAATACGGCTTATCATGTCGTTGATGCCGTCGAGATCATCATAGAGGCCCGTCAAAATGGTGTCTTGCCATAGTGGGGTTGTGCCGCGCTCGGGCTCAAAGACGGGATCGTCGTGGGCGTCCTGTAGGCCAATGGCCGTCGCGCCCTCCTCGAGCAGCAGCTCTTCGAGGAGGTCGGCTTGTTCGGGGGCGACGTGTGCTTTTAATTGCAGCCAGGGCATCGGGGGTCTCCACGGCGTTTTAGAGGATAAAGGAACAAGCGAAATTGCGATATAACTAGGACAAAACAGCAGCGGGGTGGCGATGGCCACCCCGCAGAAACACCCGCCAAGCGGCAGGCGTAGTAGCAACCTATGGCTTAGCTGCTTAGTTTCTTTTCCAGGTAGTGAATATTGACACCACCCTGGCGGAAGTAGCTATCCCGCACCAGATCTTTCTGAAGGTCGATATTGGTCTTGATGCCTTCGACCAGCAGCTCATCGAGCGCGTTGCGCATGCGCGTTAAAGCGATCTCGCGGTCAGCGCCCCAGGTAATCAATTTACCAATCAGGGAGTCGTAGTGCGGCGGAACGGTATAGCCGGTGTAAAGGTGGGAGTCCATTCGAACGCCTAGGCCACCGGGTGCGTGGAACAGTGTGACTTTGCCAGGAGAGGGCATAAAGGTACGCGAATCTTCGGCATTGATACGGCACTCAAAGGAGTGACCGTTCAGCTTTACATCTTCCTGGCGAATTGAGAGCGGCATGCCTGAAGCAATACGCAGCTGCTCTTTAACGATATCCACGCCCGTGACCATTTCTGTCACCGGGTGCTCTACCTGTACGCGGGTGTTCATTTCGATGAAGAAGAACTCACCGTCTTCGTATAGGAACTCGAACGTACCCGCACCGCGGTAGTTAATCTCGATGCACGCCTGGCGGCAGGCTTCGAGCACTTTAGCACGGGCTTCTGGATCAATACCTGGGGCCGGTGCTTCTTCGAGTACTTTCTGGTGGCGGCGCTGTAGCGAGCAGTCGCGGTCATACAGGTGAATAGCATTGCCCTGGCCATCAGCCAGCACCTGAACTTCCACATGGCGAGGCTTCTCGAGAAACTTCTCCATATAAACCGTGCCATCGCCAAAAGCGGAATGGGCTTCGGTGCGGGTAACGGTAATGGCGGAGAGTAGGTGGCCTTCGGTATGCACAACACGCATGCCGCGTCCACCACCACCGGCAGCCGCCTTAATGATGACTGGGTAGCCAATGCGACGTGCAGTGGCCAGGTTAGTGGCGTCATCATCACCTAGCGGGCCGTCGGAACCGGGTACTGTCGGTACGCCAGCGGCCTTCATGGCTTCAATCGCGCTGACTTTATCGCCCATCAGGCGAATGGTTTCAGCGCGTGGGCCAATAAAAGTGAAGCCCGAACGCTCCACCTGCTCGGCAAAGTTGGCGTTCTCAGATAGGAAGCCATAGCCGGGATGAATGGCGCTAGAGTCAGTCACTTCAGCCGCGCTGATCAGCGCAGGGATGTTTAAGTACGATTGCGCCGAAGAGGCAGGGCCAATGCAGACGGCTTCATCGGCAAGACGAACGTGCATCAGTTCGCGGTCTGCTTTGGAGTGAACCGCAACGGTTTTAATCCCTAGCTCTTTACATGCGCGTAAGATACGAAGGGCTATCTCGCCGCGGTTCGCGATAAGTACCTTGTCCAGCATGGGAGAATCCACCCGTGTTGATATGAAAGATTAAGCGAGGACGATCATTGGTTGATCAAATTCCACCGGCTCGCCATCTTCCACTAGGATGGCCTCAACCACGCCGTCGCGGTCGGCTTCAATCTGGTTCATCATTTTCATCGCTTCAACGATACACACAGTGTCGCCTTGCTTCACTGTGTCGCCTACTTCAACGAATGCTTTCGCACCTGGTGCCGGGCTGCGATAGAAGGTACCTACCATCGGCGAGTTAACTGCTTCACCGCGATAGCTAGCGCCTTGAGGTTCGGCATCGGCGGGGGGAGTGGCCACCGGCGCTTGAGGAGCAGCAGGCGCGGGCTGCGCGTACTGAGGCATCGGTTGCGGCTGCCACGCAGTGCCGTTGGGGTGACGGCTGATACGAACCGATTCTTCACCTTCCTGAATTTCGATTTCACTGATGTTGGACTCTTCCAGCAGCTCAATCAGTTTTTTAACTTTGCGAATATCCATTCGTATAGCCCCAAAAGTTGATCAAAGTAACACGTCGTCACAGGAGAGATATGCCTGCTAGGCGCGGCGCTTTTAAGTGCAGTAAACCAAATTTAAAAATGAAGAGAACGCAGCACGATGGCGAACGTTAACCCAGACTCAGTGCTAAAAGATGGGTTTTTTAGCAAATATGGCTGTGGAGTTTGCCGAAAAAGTCACCCACTGTCCAGTAGCCGCGGTAATGTGTGTGATATTTGCGACTTAAACAACTGTTTGACGACGATCGCGACACGGCAGCTTAAAAATGTGTTCAAAGCCGGTTGCACTGTCGCAACCGACCATGAGTTCATCTTTTATCCCTGCTGCCAGCGCTTGAACGAGTCGAGATGCTGAATGAGGTCTTGAGCAGTCACTTCGCCCTGAATGCGAGCTTCGCGCACTTCCTTGCCCTGGCTAAAGAGTAGCAGGCTGGGCGGGCCAAAAAGGTTGAAATGATTGAGCAGTTCGCGACTTTGTGCATTGGTCTCTGTCACATCGACCGCGATTAGTTGAAAATCGTTCAATGCAGCGGCGACTTGAGGATCAGGATAGACCTCTCGCTCCATCAGTTTGCAGGAGATACACCACTCTGCCGTGAAGTGGGCAAACACGGGCTGCCCCGCTTGAGAGGCTTGCTCCAGCTCAGACTGTAGTGCGCTGAGACTGTCGACTTCTTCAAAGATTGGAGTGGTAGCGGCTTCCCCTGTACTAGAAGTGGTCACCGATAGCGGTCGTAATGGATTGCTGCCTCCTTGGGCGGCGCCCAACACGAGTGCTACCCCCCAGGCCAACAGCATTAACCCCGCCGTTTGCCGGGCTTTTGCCCAGCCGTGAGAGGGCGATGTATTCAGTGCGCCAAGGGTAAGGGCACTGCCGATTGCTAGGGCCGCCCACAGCAGAAGAGAGATTGATGGCGCAATTAAACGCTCAATCATCCAAATCGCTATACCTAATAACAACAGCCCGAAAGCAATTTTAACGCCATTCATCCAGCCGCCAGAGCGGGGTAGCAGCGTTGCGCCGAAGGTGCCCACGAGCAATAAAGGGAGCCCCATGCCAAGTCCAAGCGCAAACAGCACTGCGCCACCCATAATGGCGTCCCCAGTGGAAGAGATAAATACCAAGGCGCCCGCTAGCGGAGCCGTTACGCAGGGAGACACCACTAGCACTGACAGCGCACCCGCCACCGCCAAGCCCAGTGGGCCGCTGCGCTGGGCGCGGGCTTGCCAAGAGTCTACTTTGCTGGCGATTCGCGGTGACATGCGAAGGTCAAAGGCGCCAAACATTGCCAAAGCGAACAGGGTAAACAGAATGGCAAAAGTAATTAAAACGGGGGCGGACTGTAAATGTGCCTGGAGGTTGAGCCCCGCACCAAATAGCCCCATTAGCACGCCCACCAAGGCATAGGTAATGGCCATGCCGAGTACATAGCTGGCTGACAGGACAAAAGCGCGGGGCTTGGTGGGGTTCTGGCCAACCACGATGGACGACAGAATGGGAATCATAGGCAGCACACAGGGCGTAAAGGTGAGCCCAATACCCACGAGGAAAAAGAGCCCTAAGGCGAGCGGTAGGCTGGTATCACTAATCAGCGCGCTGAATTTGCTATCTTCACTTTGCGGGGCGGAGAAGCCAGCGTTCTCGCCCGATTGAGTCGCTGCGCTGCTTGGGGTAGGTTCACCCGTGCTTGTTTGATTTGGAGAGCTTTGTTCGCTCTCATACTGCCAGTTGGCAAACGTGCTGGGCGGTGACGTTTCTGCGGCTTCAAGGGTGATACGCTCAGGTGGGTAGCATAACCCCGCATCGGCGCATCCCTGAAAGGTCAGCTCGATACTGATTGGCCCGCTATAAGGGGCGCTCAGCGGAACATCAAAAACGAGCTGATCGCGAAAAACGTACACATCCCCCATAAATTGATCGGTGGTGAATGAGCCCTGTGGAATGATGGGGTCTTCTAAGTCGACCGATGCCTGCTGGCTCGTGACGTCAAGCTGGTGGCGGTACAAATAGTACTCATCGGCAATATCGACCCCGATGCTGAGCGTATCACCATCGTGCCAAGCGCTGGGCTGGAAGGCTTCCATTACCGGCAGGAAGTCGCTCTGATTGCTAGAAGAGAACCACTGCCCGTGGGCCAATAAAGGTAGCCAGCACAACAAAAAAAATAGGCTAAAACGTTGCATGAGTAACACGGAGTATCCTTACGCGTTGGTAACAGGTTGGGTGCAAAGAGGCAGGATAGCGCACCTGCTGAGATTAGCGCATTTACTGCGGTGACGTGACGCGGTGCTTCATGCTCCGTTAATGTAAACGCAAAAGGCCGCTTCTCTAAAGGCGGCCTTTGCAATCAGTGTCGTGACGCTAATTACGCTTTTTTGTAAGCTGCGGCCGACTTTTCAATGGCCTTGCGAGCGGCTTCAACGCCTTCCCAAGACTCAACTTTGACCCACTTGCCTTTTTCGAGGTCTTTGTAGTTCTCGAAGAAGTGAGCAATTTGCTGGCGCAGCAGTTCGGGGAGGTCAGTCACTTCCTGCACGTCATCATACAGCGTTGAGAGTTTCGGGTGCGGCACGCATACCAGCTTGGCGTCTTCGCCGGCTTCGTCGGTCATGTTCAGAATGCCCACCGGACGCGCGCGAATGATGCTGCCAGGCGCTACCGGATGAGGGGTCACTACCAGCGCGTCTAGCGGGTCACCGTCGTCGGCCAGCGTGTGCGGGATAAAGCCGTAGTTGGCCGGGTAGAACATGGGCGTGGCCATGAAACGGTCAACGAGGAGGGCACCCATATCTTTGTCGATTTCATACTTAATCGGCGCGTGGTTAGCAGGAATTTCGATCGCCACGTAGATATCGTTGGGCAGATCCTTTCCAGCGGGGATGTTATCAAAGTTCATCGTTGGTTCCTTGGCTTGGCTTTTCTTACCTATTGCAGAGCGCAGTAGCTAAGCAGTTGATGCATTGCATTAATGGTGAAGAATTATACGAACATGGTCGATAGATTACCAATGCGACATAGGTGTTTAGCGGCGTGGATGTTGAAGTTCATTGCGATTTAAGGGGATGTCTCATATTAGTCGGCTTGATGCACTTCCAGGCAGTCACGCGCCATGAGTAGGGTTTTTGTACCGTTCGCGACGTTTGGTGGGCATCGTTTCACTGTGCCAGCGTGTATGATAGCCCTGTGTGGTTGTGATGTTGGTGAAATGGTAGTTGCGATGGTGAGTCGTAAGCCTAGGAGGATGAGTTGGCGCACGCCCAGTTGCTAATTAGTTATGGTCAAGCGTTTGTTGCCCCGGAGCGGCGGCAGCACCGCAGCTCAATGTCGGTGCGCCTGCCGGAAGCACCGCTGTTAAAAGTGAAGGGCGGCTGTGCGGTGATTAGTGACTCGATTTCCCGCAATACCATGGCCAAGCAGGCGGGAGATTTGAGCGTGCGTGGGTTTCTTGCGGATTACTACTCGACGCCTGAACACTGGGATACCAAAACCTCGGCTACCCGTGTGCTGCGTGCTCTTAATAGTTGGTGCTACAGCCAGAGCCAGCATGTTAAAGAGGGTGGCTTTGTTTCCTCACTCTCCGCGATGGTGTTTTTGGGCCGCGAAGGGCATCTGTTCCATATGGGCGATACGCTGGTATTTCGCTTACGTGGTGCCGAGTTTGAGCAGCTCACTCGTGACCATGTGACCGACGTAGGCGGCTATCGTTATCCCTCCCGCGCTTTGGGGATGGATGGCAGCGTCGACATCGACTACACCCATCTAGCGCTTAAACAGGGCGACCTGTTCGTATTCACTACCCAGGCGGTGCGCGGCACGTTGATGCCGTCGGACTACGTGCGGCTTATTCGCCAAGACGCCAGCGATTTGGATGCCGCCTGCGAGCGTTTGGCCAGTGAGGCAAAACAGCGTGCTCAGGAGCGCGGTTACGGCGGTGATCAGTTCTGCTTCCAACTATTGCGCATTGATGAGCTACCCGAAGAAGAAACCGACCATCCTGGCATGCTCTACGGTGATCTGCCCATCCCCCCTGAATTAGCTCCTGGCGAGCGCCTTGATGGGTTAGAGGTTCAGGCCGTGCTGTCACGAAACGCCCAATCTCGCGTTTACCGAGTCCGTGATGTGCATAGCGATCGCGTGATGGTGATGAAAGCGCCCAGCCCGGAACTTTCGCTGCGTAACGCCTATTTAGAGCATTTTTTGCTGCAGCAGTGGGTGGTAGAGCGGGTGAATTCACCCTTTGTAGTGAAAGTCATGGAGCCCTCGCGCCCACGTCGCTACCTCTACTACCTCATGCAGAACGTAGAGGGTGAGACCCTGCGCCAATGGGCCGAGCGCCACCCGCAAGCGAGCCTCGTCCAACGTCTCGATATTGCCAATCAGTTAGGCAAGGCAGTTCAAGCGCTGCATCACCGCGATATTATCCATCAGCAGGTTATGCCAGATAACGTGCTGATTGATCAGCATGGAAAGGTAGTGCTGGCGGATTTTAGCGCCTGCCACATGCGTGAAGTGGATGGCCATCGTCACTCAGGCGAACTGCTTCGCCAAATCGGCTTTAATGAGCACACGGCGCCAGAGTACGCCCTGGGCGACAGTGTGGGGCGACGCAGCGATCAGTACTCGCTGGCATCCACGGTTTATTGGCTGTTAACCGGAGAGCTGCCCTATACCTTGACGCCGAATAAGCTGCGCTGTCATACCGATTTAGAAGAGCTCAGCTACCGTAGCGCCCGTACCACCAACCCGGAGATTACCCCCGCGTTGGATGAAGCGCTGCGCCGAGCGCTGGACCCACAGCGGCCGCTGCGCTTTAGGCGCATGTCGGAGTTTCTTCACGCGCTACGTATCCCGTTAGGACGGATGCCTCAGCGAGAAGAGCCGCGGACGGAGTCCCGGCGCTTTTGGCAAGGCGTAGCGGGCATTTTGCTTTTGCTATTGGTGCTTTCCTGGCTGCTGCGTTAGGAAAGCGTCCAGTAGTCCACTCTATTCAGGACGGGACAATCAATTAAGAAGGGGCGATGACTGGTCATCGCCCCTTCTTCTAGGCCAGCGTTTCAGCCAGCCGAGAAGTTACAGTGTGAATTTAGGCAGCTTCTGCTCCACTTTCGCCAGCTTGAGCTTGGCGACTTTAGGCAGGCCATTCTCGAACGGCGGGAAGTCTTCGCCTTGGATCAGCGGCGAGAGGTAGTCTCGGCATGCTTGAGTAATGCCAAAGCCGTTCTCGCTGATGAAATCGCGAGGCATGAATTTCTCTTGGTTGGCAATTTGCGACAGCGGCGCAGAAATCACATCCCACTGGTAGGGGGTTTGTGAAATACGGCGGATCGCCGGCATCATGGAGTTCTTGCCGGCCAGTGCCAGCGTCACCGCTTCACGGCCCACTGCGTATGCTTGCTCAACGTCGGTTTTTGATGCTAAGTGGCGAGCCGCACGCTGTAGGTAGTCGGCCACGGCCCAGTGGTATTTGTAGCCTAAATCTTGCTTGATCATACCGGCCAGAGTGGGCGCAACGCCGCCTAGCTGGCGGTGACCGAAAGCATCGGTGTTACCCGCATCTGCCAGGAAGGTGCCGTCTTCGTAGCGCGCGCCTTCGGATACGACGATCACGCAGTAGCCGTACTTCTTAACGCTCTCATCCACTCGTGCCATGACCGCTTTACGGTTAAAGGACACTTCCGGAAAGATAATCAGGTGTGGCGGCTCGCCTTCACCTTCGCCTGCCAGTCCGCCTGCGGCGGCAATCCAGCCCGCATGGCGGCCCATCACTTCCAGCACGAACACTTTGGTGGACGTGGCGCACATGGAGGCGATATCCAGCGATGCTTCACGGGTAGACGTGGCAATGTACTTTGCGACGCTGCCAAAACCGGGGCTGTTGTCGGTAATGGGCAGGTCATTGTCGACGGTTTTAGGAACATGAATCGCGGTCAGCGGGTAACCAAGCTTTTCTGAAAGCTGTGAGACTTTTAGGCAGGTGTCGGCGCTGTCACCGCCACCGTTGTAGAAGAAATAGCGGATATCGTGCGCTTTGAAGACTTCGATCAGGCGCTCGTACTGGGCGCGGTGGGTATCAATATCCTTCAACTTGTAGCGGCACGAACCGAACGCACCGCCAGGCGTATGACGAAGTGCCGCAATGGCATCATCACTCTCTTGGGTGACATCGATCAGGTCTTCCGTCAGCGCACCAATAATGCCGTTATGGCCGGCATACACCTTGCCGATTTGGTCGGGGGCTTGCCGGCAAGCTTCGATAACGCCGCAGGCGCTGGCATTGATGACGGCGGTAACGCCACCGGACTGGGCGTAAAAGGCATTATGCTGGGCCATGGAAACGTCTCATCTCCTGAAAACGGGTGGTTTCATCGTTATTGACGGCAAGCGTTCGCTCCCTTGCTTGCCGATACTTCACAGGCGCACGTACAGGTCGCGCTGCGAACCAAGCGCTCATAAATGACGCAAAGTTTAGCGTAAAGCTATTTCTGCTGCATTACATGCTGTTTCAAGCATGCCGCTGCGGGGATTTTTAGCTGCCTGCGCGGATTACTCATCGCTACCGTCCAGCGCTTGTTCACGCTGGGCTAGTCGCCAGCCGCCCAAATCTTTATAGCGGTTAACCATTGCGCAAAACAGCTCAGCCGTGCGCTCGGTATCGTAACGCGCGGAGTGGGCTGCTTTGTTATCAAACTCAATGCCTGCCGCACGGCACGCTCTGGCCAGCACAGTTTGACCATACACAAACCCTGCGAGCGTCGCCGTATCAAAGCTTGAGAAGGGGTGAAACGGATTGCGTTTGATGTTGCAGCGGTTGGCTGCGGCATTCAGAAAGCCGTGGTCGAAAGCGGCATTGTGGCCGACGAGGATCGCTCGCGAGCAGCCGTGAGCTTTTAACGACTTGCGAATGGGGCGAAAGATTTCGCCCAGCGCCTCGGATTCGCTAAGCGCCACTTGGCGACGCAGCGGGTCATCCAGATTAATCCCTGTGAAGTCTAACGCCGACTGCTCCACGTTGGCCCCCTCAAAGGGGTGGATGTGATACGCATAGGTCGCGTCAGGCAGTAAATTACCGTCCGGGTCCATGGTGAGGGTGACAGCTGCAATTTCCAATACGGCGTCCGTTTGGGCATTAAACCCACCCGTCTCCAAATCAATGACAACCGGTAAATAACTGCGAAAACGCTGGGCCATCAATTCGCGGGCAATTGCCTCGCTCATGCAGCTCTCCTTAGTAAAGCGAGTAGTCGGTCAGAATCAGCGGCGAGTGTTTACCGCTATGGTTGGGTGATTCTAGCAGCTTTACCCCTAAGGCGTCGTTGACGGTATTCGCTGAGCATTGAGAACGCTATACTGACGGTTTGAATAAACAGGTAGCGCTGGCTTAAGGGCGCTACCCTTTCTAGTGAACTGCTTTTTACAAGGAGCAAAGAATGTCCGATGTCAAAAAGGTTGTGCTGGCATATTCAGGCGGCCTGGACACATCCGTAATCGTTAAGTGGTTGCAAGAGACCTACAACTGCGAGGTAGTGACCTTTACTGCCGACATCGGTCAAGGTGAAGAAGTCGAGCCTGCTCGTGCCAAAGCGCAAGCGCTAGGCGTAAAAGAGATTTACATCGAAGACCTGCGCGAAGAGTTCGTGCGTGACTACGTCTTCCCGATGTTCCGCGCGAACACTATTTATGAAGGTGAGTACCTGCTGGGCACCTCTATTGCTCGCCCGCTGATCGCCAAGCGCTTGATCGAAATTGCTAACGAAACCGGTGCAGACGCTATTTCTCACGGTGCGACGGGTAAAGGTAACGACCAGGTGCGTTTTGAGCTGGGCGGCTACGCGCTGAAGCCAGGCGTTAAAGTCATCGCGCCATGGCGCGAGTGGGATCTCACTTCCCGCGAAAAGCTGATGGCTTACTGTGAAGAGCACAATATTCCGGTCGATTTCTCCAACAAGAAGAAGAAATCTCCCTACTCCATGGATGCTAACCTGCTGCACATCTCCTACGAAGGCGGCATTCTGGAAGATCCTTGGGCCGAAGCCGAAGAAGACATGTGGCGTTGGAGCGTTTCTCCTGAAGCCGCGCCAGAGCAGCCGACTTACGTTGAGCTGACGTACGAGAAAGGCGACATCGTTGCGATTGACGGCGAAGCGCTGAAGGCACATGAAGTGCTGGAGAAACTCAACAAGCTGGGTGGCGATAACGGCATTGGCCGCCTGGATATCGTTGAGAACCGCTATGTGGGCATGAAGTCGCGTGGCTGCTATGAAACGCCGGGAGGCACGATCATGCTGCGCGCTCACCGCGCGATCGAGTCACTGACGTTAGACCGTGAAGAGGCTCACCTGAAAGATCAGCTGATGCCCAAGTATGCCGAAGTGATCTACAACGGCTATTGGTGGAGCCCTGAGCGCCGCATGCTGCAAGCTGCTATTGACGAGACGCAGAAAAATGTCTCGGGTGTTGTCCGCATGAAGCTCTACAAAGGTAACGCTACGGTAGTCGGTCGTAAATCTGAGCAGTCGCTGTTTGATGAGTCTATCGCAACGTTTGAAGACGATGCGGGTGCTTACAATCAGAAAGATGCCGAAGGCTTTATCAAGCTGAATGCGCTGCGTCTTCGTATTGCCGCGGGCAAAGGTCGTCAGCAGAGCTAACGTTCAACAGTGGCCAGCCTCAGGGCTGGCCACTGCGTAACAGGAGCCGTTATGTTTAAGAAGTTGCTTTCAGGCTTATTTGGTTCGCAGGGCGGTGGTAACACGAGTACTGGCACCAAAGCGGCTGAACCGGTGGAGTATAAAGAGTATTTAATTATCTCCCAGCCCGATAACCAAAGCGGCCAGTACCGCGTGAGCGGCTGGATACGCAAACCCGATAGCCAAGGTGGCGCACAAGAGCACCGGTTTGAGCGTTCCGATATGTTGCCGGGGCGTGAGGCTTGTGATGCACTGATGGTGTCTAAAGCGCAGCGTTACATCGACGAGGTGGGCGATGCGATGTTCGAGCCCGACCCCCGCCGCGATAGCAGCACGGCTAGCTAATTATGGGCGTCCATTAGGGCGCGCACCTCATTGTTTACATAAAAGAGGCTTTCGGAAGTTCCAATACCATTTTGGTGCCACCTAATGGGGATTCGGTAGCCCATAGTTTGCCACCCAGGTGGTGAATTATAGCGCGGCTAATGGGCAAGCCTAAACCGCTGCCTTTGGGTCGGCCTTTTTCCGTAGTGTGCTCTCTCAGCTGGAGTTGATAAAACTTTTCAAAGACGTTTTCACGCTCTGACGGGGGAATGCCTGGGCCGTTATCCTCGACGCTTAGTTGAAAGGTATTATCAACCGGATAAACCGATAACCTAATGTTTGGGTGCTGGGGAGCAGCAAATTTCCGTGCATTCTCCAGTAAATTAATAATCACCTGTTCAAGACGGTCCGGGTCGGCAGTGACTATGGCAGGTGACGCTTCCGCAAAGAACTCAAATTCGACACTCTGTTCGTCATGTAAGCGGAAAATGGCATCGCTGCTCTGTTTGGCTAGCTTGGTTAAGTCAACCGCCACTGGTTTCATGGTTAATCGGCCGCTTTCAAGTCGCGCTAAATCCAAGATCTCCTCAATAAGTCGGGAAAGGCGCTGGCTTTCCAGTACCATAATGCTGAGAAATTGTTGTCGTTTATCGGCCGCGATATCGGGTGTATCGCGTAAAATTTCTGCAAATGATCGTATAGATGTTAGTGGCGTGCGAAGTTCATGACTGATCATAGCGACAAACTCATCTTTCATGCGATCAAGCTCACGTAGCCGTTCGTTAGCGCTGCGTAGCTCTTCACCGACACGAGCTAGTTCCTGGGACTTTTGCTCTAATTGGCGGTTGTACTCTAAGGCCTGGGAGGTGGTGTCTAAAATAGTGAGCACTGACTCTACATCTACTGCTTCACCACGTAAGACCGAGTTGATTAATACGCTGGCGGATGCGCTACCCAGGGAGCCAGCCAATGCCTGTTCAGCACGAGTGATTAGTGCCTTAGACGCTGGCCGCTGATAAGCATCGGTCTCGGTATCAGGTTGTGCCGTTTGGGATGCAAAGACACGCTGAGTTGCCATACTTCCCAAATACCGAATTAACAGTGCATGGAGTGCGCCTTCGGTGGTTTCACCTTGCCAGAGTGAAGTGGTTTGCAGATTGGGGTGCATTGCCTCGGTAAATAGTGCGGCCTGAGTCTGCTCTAGTGGTGTAGGACGAGTGAATAATGATACGCCAATCAGCAAACTAACATTAACTAGCATGCTCCAAAACAGTGAATGCGTATAAATATCCCATCCGGTTAGCCCCAGCAGCGCGTAAGGTGATAGCCAACTGATTTCCCAAGGGCCCTGGGTAATTAACGTCTCTTTCAGCCAGCCCGACTGTGCAAACCCCGGCAGCAGCAGCGTATAGAACCAGATAAAAAATCCAGCGAGCAGCCCTAACGTTGCCCCCTGGCGCGTTGCCCCGCGCCAGTAAAGCCCGATGAGCAGTGCAGGGGCAAACTGGGCCACTCCCGCAAAAGAGACCAGCCCGATGGTTACCAGGCTGTAGCTATCGCCGATCAGCGCATGGTAGAGATAGCCCATGAGTAGAATCAGTAAAATGGCGATGCGCCGAATGTTGAGTAGCCAGTCGGCAAGCCGGCCATGGCGCTCAATATAAAGGTGCTTTACTTTCAGCAGCAGAGGCATAATGAGCTGATTGCTGACCATGGTAGAGAGGGCAATCGTCTCAACAATGACCATGCCGGTGGCGGCTGAAAGACCACCGATAAAGACTAACAGCGGCAAACCTTCTAGCCCCGCAGAGAGGGGCAGCGTGAGCACGAAGCTATCGGGATCGCCCTCGCCAAGTAGCAGCCCGGCTAAGGCAATCGGGATGACAAACAGGTTAATCAACAGCAAATAGAGCGGGAATAGCCAGCTGGCGCGATGGAGGTGCTGCTCGTCGACATTCTCCACCACGAGAACCTGGAACTGCCGGGGTAGTGTAAAGAAGGCCAGAAATGCCAGTAGCAGCATACCCACCCAGCCCGTTGCGCCGCCAGGTACGTTTTCTAGGCGCATGCTATTGATTAATGCTGGTGTAGCAGCGACTTCGGCCAAGAGGGCGCCTGGCCCTGCAAACATGATGAACGTGACAAATACGCCTACTGCCAGAAAGGCGATCAGTTTCACCAGGGACTCTACGGCAATGGCGGCCACCATCCCTTCGTGGCGCTCGCTGGCATCTAAGTGACGGGTGCCAAAAAGAATAATAAACACCGCCAGCACCATCGCTATCCAAAAAGAGCGGTCCATCCAGAAGCGTTCGTTCTCTAGCGTGATATCGGCACCCAGTGGGTAGTTCATCAGCACCGCATGACTCACCGTGATAGCTTTTAGCTGAAGCGCGATATAAGGGGTGATGGTGATGAGCGCCATGATGGCCACGAGTGCCCCTAAACGGGAGCTTTTGCCGTAGCGGGCGCTGATAAAGTCGGCAATCGAGGTAATGCGCTGCTGTGCGGCAATGCGCACCATTTTGCGTAGTGTAAAAGGGGCTAACAGCATCGCCAGTGTCGGCCCCAGGTAAATCAGTAGGAAGCTAGGGCCATACTGTGCTGCGCGGCCAACGCTGCCGTAAAACGTCCAGGCAGTACAGTAAACCGCGATAGAGAGGGCATAGACCGTAGGCGAGCCAATCAGCGAGCGGCCCTGTTCGGCGCGCCGGTCTCCCCAGGCGGCGACCATAAAGAGCAGGGCCAAATAGCAAAAGGCGGTACCAATCACTACCCAATCGCCGCGCATGGTCATGGTTCCTTGGGGGGCTCAACCAGCCAAGCGGTGAATCCAATGAGCGCTCCCCAAACGACAAATAGGTAGAGCGGTAGCCAACCTAGCAGGCCCGGTAAACGATCAACAATAAGCAGCATCGGCGGGCAAAACATAAATAGTGCTAGCAGGGCCAGCGCGATGAGCCGTTCACGCCTGCGGGAAGGAGCGCTGAAGGGGTTCATGGTGCGCTGGCATCCTCTTTATCAAAGGCATTTGCCTGCAGGACAAGCAGCTCTTCCAGCGTATCAATGCCTCGGGCCTCGAGCCGTGGCAGCAGTGCTAGCCATAGCTCTGCGGTAACGCGGGCATCACCTAACGCCGTGTGGCGAGTGCCCGGTGGAAAGTGGAGGTCATAGCGCTTGGCAAGGGTGTCTAAATCGTGACCATCCAATGCTTCATCGAGCGCTTTTGAAATCAGCAGTGTGTCTAAAACAGGCATCGTAAAGTCAACGCCACGGTTGCTAATGGCCAGCATATCGAAAGCCGCATTATGGGCGAGCAGTACGGCCTCGCCAATGTAGTCTCGAAACAGGCCAAGCACCGTTTCAAGAGGGGCAGCGCCTGCGACATCCGCATCGGTAATGCCGTGAATCACCGTACTGGCAGCAGGAATGGCGCGCTTCGGGTCCACGAAATGATCAAACGCATCATTCGCCAGTAAACGGCCATTGACGATCCGGCAGGCGCCCAGGCTAATCACCGTGTCTCCTCGGCGCAGCTCAAGGCCAGTAGTCTCCGTATCAAACGCCACGATATCCAGGCAGCGTAGAGCTCTGCTAGCCAGAGCCTCGTCAGGCGCAGGCAGCTGTGCGATGCCAAAGTCATGGAATTCCGGCCGCGGAGGTGCAAGCTCACGAGGCGCTTGGGTTTGTGCAATCGTTGGTAGCGGCAGTCTCAGTCGTGCGTGGCGTTTATCCGCATCGGCAACACTCCAGATATCGGTGGCGTGCTGGCGCAGAATATCCGCGACTGAGGGGCTAAGCGGTAGCGTAGTCAGCGGGTGCTCGCGCCAAATGGTGAGCTCGCCTTCGGGGACGGGTGAGCCTTGCCAAATCAAGTCAACGTAAGCGCGTTTTGGGTTGAGCGTAATCTCACCTTCAAAACCGCTGCTGGGCAAGTGGCAGCGTAGGTGGTCTACCAACGAGTCAAACAGTTCAATGAGTGCTGGCGCATCGCCTTTAAACCAAGCGGGCACGCCGATAGGGGTGATTAAGCGGTGGGCCGGGTCAAGGCGCTCATCCAGCGATTGCCAAAAATCGTTGGACCAAATGGGTCTTAAGCGTTCGCCGTGGTACTGAAGATCGTCCAGCAGCGAGCCAATCTCCGCGACGTGCTTGTTTAATGCTTGGCTCTCATCGTGCACTACTTGCTCTAAACGTGCTCGTAGCTCAAGCGACGTTTCTGAGGGGGGGATTTGACGTAGCGCATCAGCGGCGCTGCTTAAGCTGGCGGAGTGCTGGCGAAGTGGCGGCAATAGATGATTAAGTTCGGCCCGCACGCCCATTTCATTATTCCAGGTGGTGGTCGCATCGCTACAGGTTACCAGCGTTTCGCGTTCACTGCCGGGGACCCGGCGAATGACAACCTTTAGCCAGCGCTGGTCACTGGGAGCGAGCATTTCCCGAGGCGAGCCATCGTCGGGCAGTTGTGCCATGGCGTTGGCGAGGGTAGCTGTTGGCAGCAGGGCATCCAGGCGTTTACCAAGCCCCAGACCGGTATTACCCGCAAAGAAGTTTTCGGCAGCCTGATTAAACAGCATTACCCGCCGGTGCCGGTCGCAAAGTAACAGCGGTGTTTCAAGCACCTGTAGCAGCGTTTCAAGCTCTTGGCGTATACGCGATGCGCTACGCGCTCCTTCTGCATGGGCGGTGGCGAGTCGTGAGCGGTCGGCGCGCCAGCTGTGACTGACGAGGCGAAGGTCTGGGCCAAGCCCTTTTAACCAGCCCTCTACAGTGTGTTCGTCTGGGGCATCTGGATTGGCTACCCAACGCGCCAGCTGCGCTTGAAGATGGCGAAGGGGCGTAAAAAGCATGCGCTCCAGCAGCAGGCCCATTAAAAAAAGCGTGATGCCGCCTGAAAAACTGCCTAGCCATAGAGCCGCACGCGCCACGCCGGAAAGTGCCAGCTGGCTATCTAACCAAGCGGCAAAGAGCGCTCCCCCTACTAGGCTAACGCCGCTTAGCAGCAGCCACACGCCGACCAAGCGTTGGCGTTTAGGAAGGCCCTGGCGTGTCATGGTGCACGCTCAGCTAACAGGGCTTTGACCTTCTCTACAAGCTGCTGGGTAGAGAAAGGCTTGGTAACGTAGTCATCTGCGCCCAGCGCAAAGCCTTTTTCCCGCTCTACTTCACGGCCATGAGCCGTTAACATAATCACCGGTAAATGCCATTCGGATTCAGAGCGGCGCAGCTGCTCCAGCACTTCAAAGCCACTGATGCCCGGCAAGCTGATGTCTAGCAGCAGTAGGTCAGGGGATGAATCGGCAATTCTCTGCAGCGCGGTTTCGCCGTCGGGCGCTGTCGTTACCGTCAGCCCGGCATGGGACATGAGGTACTCAAGGGAGAGTAGGATATTGGGTTCATCATCGACCACTAATACGTTGGCCATTACGGTTTCCTCAGCGGCGTTAGATGAGCAGTGCGACTGCTGCGATGGTTTAAGTGTATGTAGCGTACAGCATTCGGCCAAGACGACCTTGGCCGAATGCTGTGTATAAAGAGAACCTTTCACCGGTAGACAGGATGATGCGCGTTTTATTGTTATCGGCTTATGAAGCGGTTAGCCACCGTTATTGGGCTAACAGCTTAATGGCTGAAGTGAACGAGGTAGACTGGACGCTGCTAAGCTTGCCTCCTCGCTACTTCTCCTGGCGCATTCGTGGCAACCCGTTGAGCTGGTGGTTAAAAGAGTACGAGCGGCTAAATCAGCCCTACGATGTAGTGCTGGCAACGTCTATGGTAGATATCGCCACCTTAGTGGGGCTGTTTCCCCATCTGGGGCGAGCAAGAAAGATCGTCTATTTTCACGAAAATCAGTTTGCCTACCCCGAATCCAGCGAGCAGATGCCCCAGGTAGAAGCCAAAATGGTCAACTTGTATGCGGCACTGGCGGCAGATGTGCTGGTGTTCAACACGGCCTATAACCGGGACTCTTTTTTTGATGGTGCGCGGCGTTTTTTAAAGAAAATGCCGGAAAACTTGCCCGCTGCTAAACCGCTAGAACGGCTAAGCCAAAGCGCTCGCGTGGTGCCCGTGCCCATCGCGCCTGCTAACTGTGCCGCCGCTGGTAACTCAAACCCGCAGCGGCTGATTTGGAATCACCGTTGGGAGTATGACAAAAACCCGGAGGACTTCTTCGCGGTGCTGTTCAAGCTAAGCGAGCAGCAGGTGCCCTTTGAGTTGGCGGTGCTTGGCCAGCAGTTTCGCGACGTGCCACCGATATTTGCCGAGGCGCAGGTGCGCCTGGCTGAGCATGTTATCTGCTGGGGGCCGCAGCCGGAGGCGGAATACCGTGCGCTGCTCAACGGTGGAGGTATTGTGGTATCAACCACTTGGCATGAGTTTCAGGGGCTGGCGATCATGGAGGCTGCCCAGCGAGGAGCCACGCCGCTGGTACCGGATAGGCTCTGCTTTCCTGAACTTTATCCCGCCCAATATCGCTACGATGGTACACAAGAGGGGCTCTATCAGCGCTTGAAAGCGTGGCTGTTAAACCCCGGTAGCCAGCCCGCACAGTTGGATACTCAGCCATGGCAGTGGCCGCGTTGGCGAGAAACGTATCGTCAGCTGCTGGTGGAGGGGGCAGCTAATGACCTGCTCGGCATAGAGTGATCCTGACGTTGGCGTGCCGTTAAGCAAGCTCGGTTTTTTCTTTATAGTCGCATAGATCTTCGATGATGCAGCTACCGCAGCGGGGTTTACGCGCAATGCAGGTGTAGCGCCCGTGTAAAATTAGCCAGTGGTGGGCATCTTGTTTAAAGGCGCTGGGAACGTGGCGCAACAGCTTCTGCTCGACTTCCAACACGTCTTTACCTTTGGCGATACCGGTACGGTTCGAAACGCGAAAAATATGCGTATCCACCGCGATAGTGGGCTGGCCAAAGGCGGTGTTTAAAATCACATTGGCGGTTTTACGCCCCACACCGGGCAGCGCTTCCAAGGCTTGACGGGTGTTGGGAACCTCGCCGCCGTGCTGATTGACCAGCAGGTGGCAGGTCTTCATTAAATTCTCTGCCTTGGTGTTAAACAGGCCAATGGTTTTAATGTGCTGCTTTAGGCCATCAATACCCAGCTCAATGATCGCCTCAGGAGTATTCGCGACCGGATAAAGCTTGGCCGTGGCTTTATTCACGCCTACATCCGTTGCTTGGGCGGAGAGCAGGACCGCTGCCAACAGCTCAAACGGCGTGCTCCAGTTGAGCTCGGTGGTGGGGTGTGGGTTTTCCGCCTGGAAGCGCGCAAATATCTCATGACGCTTTTGAGCATTCATAGCGTGTTCTCTTGGTTATTGAATGGTGCTTATTTAATAGTGCCGGTGACCCGCACACGGCGCTCGGCTCGCGGTGCGATGTTGACGGGCTGAGCGCGGGCGGCGCGCCGTTGATCCAGCACGTTTTTCAGCGCGATCAAAAGCCCTGCAACGAAGAACGCGCCGGGGGGCAGGATGAAAAAGAGAAACTGGTAATCCGCCACCAGGGTGATCTGCCAGTGAGCGGCAACTGGCCCAAACAGCAGCGCCATGTCGCTAAACAGCGTCCCTTGGCCCACCAGCTCGCGGATCGCGCCCATCAGCACTAATACCGCACCAAAGCCCAGCCCCATCATCAGCCCATCGATGGCCGCGGGCAGCACGGGCTGGCGGGAGGCAAACGCATCCGCCCGGCCCAAAATGGCGCAGTTAGTCACGATAAGCGGGATGAAAATCCCCAATATTTGATAGAGCGAGTAAGCGAATGCGGCCATGAGCTGCTCAGCGCAGGTTACAAAGGCGGCAATCACCATCACGAACGCAGGGAGCCGCACGGCGCTAGGCACCTGGTGGCGAATGAGCGAGATTGTTGTGCTGGCGCCTACCAAGACCAGCAGAGTGGCCAACGCTAAGCCTAGCGCATTCACCACCGTGGCGCTGACCGCCAGCAGCGGGCAAAGCCCCAGTAGCTGCACCAGCGCCGGGTTATTTGTCCAAAGCCCTTCTCGGGCAAGCTGTGTCCACTGGCTCATGGTGCGGGCTCCTGCTGAATGAGTTCGCGCTGATAGTAGCGCAGCGCCTCATAAACGGCGTTAATGACGGCCCGTGGGGTAATCGTCGCACCGGTGAAGCTGTCGAATTCGCCGCCCTCTTTGCTCACGGCCCAGCCGCTTGGGGGCAGGCTCTCAAGGCTTAGGCCATTGAATGACGTGATCCAGGCGCTGCGTGACCGCTCGATATCATCGCCAAGCCCCGGCGTCTCTTGATGGTGAGTCACACGCACCCCGGTGAGTTGTCCGCTTTGGTTGATGGCGACTAGCAAGTGAATGTCACCGTTATACCCTTGGCGTGTTACGACCGGCAGAATGGTGGCGGCTTCGCTACCTTGCTGTACCCGCCAACCCTCTTGAGGCGTGCGGTGCCCCAACGGCAATGGGTTGGGTAGCGAAAACGCGCTCTCCAGCACGGCCTGAAGCGGCACCGAGGCCAGTGAAGCGGGCAGCACCTCCTGCAACTGACGATGCTGATAAGCAAGCTGGTGCTCGGCAATACGCTCCGCGGTCACGGCGCGGGTGAGGGCGACGCTGCCGGCAGTGACCAGGGCAAACAGGCCAAGGGCCAGTGCACCGCGCAGCATAGCGTGTTGAGTGGTCATGGCGCGCTCTTCCTTTCATCAGCCCGAGCGGTAGTTTGACCGACGGGGCGTGGCACGCTGACTATGTCCAGCAGCGGCACGCAGAGATTCATCAGCAGTACGGCAAAGGCGACGGCATCCGGGTAGCCGCCTAAATTGCGAATCAGGATGACCAGCACGCCAATCCCCGCACCGTATAACAGCTTCCCCTGACGACTGGTGGCCGCTGAGACCGGGTCGGTGGCAATAAAGAAGGCACCAAACAGCGTTGCCCCGGTGAGCAGATGAAACAGCGGTGAGGCAAAGTGGCTAGTGTCACTGGCGTAAAACAGCGCTGAGAGCAGCATTATACTGCCCAGCATCGCGACCGGAATATGCCAACTTATCAGTCGCTTGACGATCAACACCATGCCCCCTGCCAGCCATGCCAGCGCGATATTACGCCAAGCCGACAACGTTCCTTCAGGGAGCGGCGACGATGCCCAAAACTCACTGGCCATGACCGCTTCACCTTTGTGTTTGAAAGCATCTAAAGGAGTGGCTCCGCTCAGGCCATCGAGCGCTGACGTGGTTAGTGTTCCCATTATTTGTGGCCAGAGGGAGTCGGGCCAAAGCGATTGGGGCGGTGCCCAGAGCGTCATATGGGTGGGAAACGACACCAGCAGCAGTGCATAGCCCACCATCGCAGGGTTGAAAGGATTGTGGCCCAAGCCGCCATAGAGCTGCTTCGCGACGACGACGGCGGCGATCACCCCAACGCCAATCAGCCACCAGGGGCTCGCGGGTGGCAGCGAGGCGCCTAGCAACACGCCAGTGAGCAGGGCGCTGGAGTCGTTGAGCGTCGGCCAAATGGGGCGGTGGCGCAGGCGTAGAACGAGCGCCTCAGCGGCGACGGCCCAAAGCGCCGCGATCAGTACGTTGCTGAGTATCCCTAGCCCAAAATAGAGCGTCATCACCGCAAGGCCCGGAAGCGTGGCGGCGATGACCCAGCGCATCACATGGGCTGTTGATGGTGCTTTTCCCAGCTGGGGGGCGTGCATCATGCTCATGGCGCTTCCTTCTGTTCACTGGCGGCGCGAGCGTCGGCCAATCGTGCTTCTGCCGCTTTTAGATTTTCTTGGGCAGTGGCGAGCTGGGTCTCCAAATCGTCGTGGCGCTGCTGCGGGTCTTGAGCGGCGGCCCGTGCCAACACTTTCTCCGCTTTTCGTACGGCGGCTTTGGCGGCCGTTTGAGCGATGCGCAGGCTGCGAAGGTCTGCCATGGGAGCCGCTTGAGTGCCCGTAGCGTCGCTGGAAGCGGACTGCTGCTGGGCGAGCCGTGCCTGACGGCGCGCCTTCTTCTCCGCTTCTTCCCTGGCCAGCCGCGCTTGGCGGAACTCAAAGCGGTGCTTGGCGTGTTCCGCTTTGGCGGTTTCGATGCGTTTATGCCGAATACGCTGTTTGGAGGAGCGGTAGTCCTGCACCAAAGGGATCGCGCTGGGGCAAACGTAGCTGCAGGCACCGCACTCAATGCAGTCGAACAGATGGTGAGCCTCAAGTGCGGCATCGTTTTCGGCACGGGCGTACCAGTGCAGCTGCTGGGGAAGCAGTTGAGCAGGGCAGACACTTTCACAAGCGCCGCAGCGAATGCAGGGGGCTTCCGCGGGTGCTGGCGGCAGCTCCTCTTTTGTCGCGGCAATCAGGCAGTTGGTCGTTTTGGTAACGGAGGCCTCTAATGACTTAAGCGGCGTGCCCATCATCGGCCCGCCGACCACCACTTGATGAAGCTGCTCGTCGTCCACGCCCACCTGCGCCAGCAGCGCGTCTACCGAGGTGCCTACACGAACCCAGTAGTTGCCGGGCTGGGTAATGGCATCACCCGTTAGGGTAACGACCCTTGCAACCAGCGGTAGTCCGTCGCGTACCGCTTGCAGCGCCGCGAGCAGCGTGCCGGGGTTGTGGCATAGCACGCCAATATCCGCCGGTAGCCCACCGCTAGGCACCTCGCGGTTCAGCAGCTTTTTAATCAACTGGCGCTCTCCGCCGCTGGGGTAGCGGGTTTCGATTATCTTCAGAGTCACGCTCGCGAGCGGTTCGCTGTCAGCAATGACCGTAAGAAGGGCTTGTAGGGCCTGAATAGCCTCAGGCTTGTTATCTTCGACACCGACGATGATGTGCGTGGCTCCGCATAGGCGAGCCAGCAATTGAGCACCCTCGAGCACATCCCCGGCGTAGTGGCGAAGCGTGAGGTCATCGGCGGTAATATAAGGCTCGCACTCGGCGGCATTGACCACCAGCGTATCAAGGGCATGGTGCTCGTTGACTTGAGCTTTGATATAGGTCGGAAAGCCCGCCCCCCCTAGCCCAATAAGCCCGCTATCATCTAGCCGTTGCAGCAGCGTGTCGCGCTCTGCGGTTCGCCAATCCAGCGGCGGTAGCGTGGCCCAGCGATCTTCGCCATCGCCTTGAATGATGATCACGCTGTCAGTTATCTCGATCACGGTGCCGCTGATACTGGCGTGCACATTAGCTGAGACCATGCCATCTCGGCGGGCGACTAGTGTGCCTGTTTTGACCGCATCGCCCACGTTGACGCAGGGCAACGCTACCTTGCCGGTATGCTGCGACATCGGTAGCGTTACCTCACTGGGCAACGGCGCGGTGCGTAACGGCACTTGATTAGAGCGCTCTTTACGTTCGGGCGGGTAGATGCCGCCGGGAAATTCATAGGCCGGCATGCGCGCTCCTTAATGGCTGGCGGTCGCTCACGATGGGCTCCCACTGTGTCAGCGGCTTGCGTCTGGGCAGCATGTCGATGCAGTCCACTGGGCAGGGGGCTACGCAGAGGTCGCAGCCGGTGCACTCGTCTTCGATCACGGTATGCATCTGTTTGGCCGCGCCAATAATGGCATCTACCGGGCACGCCTGAATGCACTTGGTGCAGCCGATACACTCGGCTTCACGGATATGCGCCACGGTATCTTCACTGGCTGCTTCCCCATCTAGCGGGGCAGGGTCGCGGCCGAGCATATCCGCTAGGGCGAGAATAGTTGCCTCACCGCCGGGAGGGCATTTATTGATGGCGTCGCCCTGATTGATCGCTTCAGCGTAGGGGCGGCAGCCGGGATAGCCGCACTGGCCACATTGGGTTTGTGGCAGCAGCGCATCGATTTTCTCAACTAGCGTGTTCTCTTCACCTTTAAAGCGCGCGCTCGCCATGCCGAGTAGCGCGCCAAAGGTGATGCCCAGGCCGGTGAGTACGCCGACGGCGCTAAGCACGCCCCACCATGAAAATGAATCGCTCATGGCCGTTACCCCTGTACCAGTCCGGAAAATCCGAGAAATGCCAACGACATGAGGCTGGCGGTAATCATGGCGATAGCGGCACCACGAAAGGGCTTGGGTACATCTGCGCTAGCCAAGCGTTCGCGCATGGCGGCAAACAGTACAAGCACCAGCGAAAAGCCTAACGCAGCGCCCAGGCCATACAGCGTGGTATGGAAAAAGCTCAGCTCTCGGTTCAGCGACAGCAGCGCCACGCCGAGGACGGCGCAGTTGGTGGTAATCAGTGGCAGAAAAATACCCAGCACCTGATGCAGTAACGGACTGAGCTGGCGCACCATGATTTCCGTGAACTGCACCACGGCGGCAATCACGACGATAAAGCTAATGGTACGCAGATAGGTAATATCAAAGGGCACCAGCAAGCCGTGATAAACCACATAGCTAGCGGCAGAGGCTAGCGTCAACACGAACGTGGTGGCCAACGACATGCCCATTGCCGATTCGAGCTTGTTCGAGACACCCATAAACGGGCATAGCCCAAGAAATTGGACCAACACAAAATTGTTGACCAGCGCGGTGCTGACCAAAATAACGAAGAGTTCATTCATGACGGCGTATTTTGCTTAGAAATAGGGTGGCTGGCTAGAGGGGACTTGTAGAGAGACATGCAACGCCGTCGCCACTTGCTGTAAGCACTCGTCTCCTTTCTGATGGCCATAATAGTCGTTGTAGAGTTTGAAGTGATCGATATCCAGCATCATGACGGCCAGTAGTTTACTGTCTGCACTGGCTTGGCTCACCGCTAAGGTTAAGCGCTGATCGAATAACCGCCGGTTGGGAAGCTCCGTCAGTGAGTCATGGGTCTAAATGGAAGTAGCCTAAAAACAAAAGGGGCAGGCTGTTTGCCTTGCCCCTTTCATCCGTGAATGGCGGCGTTACGTTACACGCTGACCCGGCTCGGCGCCAGCATCCGGCGAGAGCAGATAAATACCCTCTTTATTCGCTGAAGCAAGCACCATGCCTTCGGATACACCAAAGCGCATCTTGCGGGGCGCCAAGTTGGCGACCATCACCGTCAGGCGGCCTTCCAGGGCCTCTGGAGAGTACGCAGAACGAATGCCAGAGAAGACGTTGCGGGTTTCGCCACCCAAATCCAGGGTAAGCTGTAATAGTTTGTCAGCACCTTCGACATATTGTGCTTTGGCAATCCGAGCAATGCGCAGGTCAACCTTGGCAAATTCATCAAAGCTAATTTCATCCGCGATGGGCTCGTCTGCTAGCGGGCCTTTCGGGGTGTTTTTTAGCTTCTGCTCTTCTACCAGATCCTCTTTTGATGCGTCGATCATGGCATCAATTTTGTCCCGCTCAACTCGGGTCATCAGCGGTTTGAATTTATTGATCGGGTGGTTGACCAGCACATTACCACGGCTTTCCCAATCAAGAGTGTCAATATTTATAAACTCACGGGCTTGCTCTGCCATGGTGGGCACCACCGGTGCCAGATACACCATGAGCTGGCGGAATAGGTTGATACCCACCGAGCAGATTTCCAGTACTTCTTGATCGCGACCACCCTGCTTGGCGAGTGCCCAGGGCTCTTTTTCAGCGATATAGGCATTGGCTTCATCGGCCAATTCCATAATCTTGCGAATGGCGCGGCTAAACTCACGCGCTTCAAAGTCGGCGGCAATATCGTCACCGGCAGCGATAAAGCGGGCAACCATCTGCGGTTCGGCACAGTGCTCAGAGAGGGTGCCGCCCCCAAGTTTTTTGACAAAGCCGGCACAGCGGCTGGCAATGTTCACGACCTTACCGACGAGATCTGAATTCACTCGGGCAGCGAAGTCTTCAAGGTTTAGGTCAAGATCATCCACCTTGGAGGTGAGCTTGGCGGCAAAGTAGTAACGCAGGTACTCGGGGTTGAGATGTTCAGCGTAAGTGGCAGCCTTGATGAAGGTGCCGCGCGATTTTGACATCTTCGCACCATCGACGGTCAAAAAGCCGTGGCAGTTTACCGCCGTGGGGGTGCGCAAATCAGCACCGTGGAGCATGGCAGGCCAGAACAGCGCGTGGAAATAGACGATGTCTTTACCAATGAAGTGGTAGACCTCCGCGTCTGAGTCTTTTTTCCAGAAACTATCGAAATCGATCCCGTCGCGCTCGCACAGATTTTTGAAGCTGGCGAGGTAGCCGATGGGGGCGTCTAGCCATACATAGAAGTATTTGCCGGGCGCATCGGGAATCTCAAAACCAAAGTAGGGCGCATCGCGGGAAATATCCCACTCGTTAAAGCCAGACTCAAACCACTCCATTAGCTTATTGCGGATTTGTGGCTGTACGTGGCCATCATTGATCCACTGCTGCAGGAAGTCGGCGAAGTCCGGCAGTTTGAAGAAGTAGTGCGTGGAGCTGCGTACTTCGGGCGTGGCACCGGAGATGGCGGAAACTGGATTGATCAGATCCGCAGGCGTGTAGGTTGCGCCGCACTTTTCGCAGTTATCGCCGTACTGATCGACCGCGTGGCACTTTGGGCAGGTGCCTTTGATGAAGCGATCGGCTAGAAACAGACCTTTCTGCGGGTCGAACATCTGCTCGATATCGCGAGTGGCAATATGGCCTTTATCGCGTAGGCGGGTGTAGATCAGCTCGCTGAGGTAGCGGTTCTCATCCGAGTGGGTGGAGTGGTAGTTATCGAACCCCACGCCAAAGCGGGCGAAATCTTCCTGGTGGTCTTGGGAAACGCGTTCAATCAATGCTTCAGGGGAAATGCCTTCCTGCTCGGCACGCAGCATAATCGCGGTGCCGTGAGCATCGTCAGCACAAACGTAGTAACACTGCTGGCCACGGCTCTTTTGGAAGCGTACCCAGATATCCGTTTGGATGTACTCAAGCAGGTGGCCTAAGTGAATAGCGCCATTGGCATAGGGAAGGGCGCTCGTCACCAGAATGTTGCGCGGGGCAGTATTGGGCATGGTGAGTGATAATTCCGGTTAGGCAGTACAAATAAAGACGGCGAAGGGGAGGTGCTTCGCCGGTAATGTCATGGTAATGCGTACAAATAGCCAGAGGCTCAGCCTGACAGACTAGTAGAGCGCTTGCTCTTCTTGAACTACTTCACGCAGCAGTTCTAAAAATAGCTTGTCTGCTTCCGAGTGCTCTGCCGGGTCTTCAGGAATATGCACGCTGGTGGTGTCTGAAATCTCATTGGCAATACGTGCCATCACGGCGGGGCTACTGCCTTCAATCAGTTGCTGGCGTGCAATAGCCAGCGACTGCTCTAGAATTTTAGGGTCTTGTAGAAGCTTGCGAATAAAGCCGCGTAGCTCGTTGATAATACGTGTTTTTTGAATTTCTGATGCGGACATAGAGAATCTCCTTAAGACCGCGCCTGATGAAGCTACCAAGCGAGACCAATGAATGCCTTGACCATAGCACTTTTTCGAGCTGCGAGCATGCGTTGATCATTACGCTTAACTAAGTAAGCCGCTGCATGTAAGCATTTATATGCTGAGTCGTCCCGCCTTATGTTTCACCGGGTTGGCATACTGCCCTAACCAATAGGGTTGCAGTGCTTCTGGAACGCTTGCTAGCCGTGCTTTAAACCGCTCCCGATCTTGACGGGTAATGGATTTACGCGCGACTAGCTCCGGCGATTCGCCCAATGCTTCCAGCGCCAGATAGTGGCTGGGAAATAGGCGGTAGCCACCAATCACCTGGCGGTCAATTTCAGCAGCTACTTCATCAGGTGTCGCCATGTCGGCACCCACTGGCGTACCAAATTTTAGCTGAACGCGGCCTTTAGAGCCGGTAATGCCAGAAACAATTGAGCGGATGTCTTCAAACTCACTCTTGGCGTAGCTACCCTGGGTGGCGATATCATGCAGTTCCTGGGCTTTTTGCGAGTCGCAGGGATCGTACTCGTAGCTAATCGATACAGGAACGAGCTTCAGCTCGGCAATGGCATCGCCGAAGACCATATCTCGCTCTGCATGGCGTTTTGCCATCGTGAGCATTTTGATAATAGCGGGGTCGGTACGGTCAATGCCGTTTTTAGCACGACCTTCGCGCTGGGCCATCCAGATAGAGTGATTGTCTTCGGTAATCGAGTGGCGAATGTAAGACGACAGCTGCTGATAAGCGGCCAACATGGCCCGCTTTCCGCGTGCGCTCCGCGGCACAATAAAGCTTTTGTTTAGCCGCATCAGGTCGGTTACATAGGGCTTTTTCAGCAAGTTGTCGCCAATCGCAATACGTACCGTATCTCGGCCTGCCTGGTAAAGCGCGTAATTAACAAAGGCGGGGTCCAGCGAGATGTCGCGATGATTGCCGATAAATAGATAAGCGCTGTTGTCGTCGAGTTTGTCTAATCCCGAGACCTCAAAGGCATCCGTGGTGGTGCGGATCATGCGCTCCATATAGCTGGCAATGCGCATTTGAAATTCGCGAACGCTGGTAACACCCTTTACTTCACGGCGAATGGCGTGGCCTGCCAGCGCGCGCGCTACGGGCCGCGCCCATTTGGCCATGCGCGGCAGCCTAAAGCGGGTAAGCGCGTCAAGCAGTTCACTATCGTGAGAGAGCCGTTCAAGAACATCGGCCACCTCATGATCCATATAGGGGCGAATGTCTGCCCATGGGTCGTTGGTGGTGTCAGTGTTGGGTGCGTTATTGTGATGAGTCATGCGATCCGTTGGATATAAGCAAAAATAATCGGGTGGCTGCGGCTTAAAATATAGAGCGTTAGGTATCTTGCTGAGCCGTCGGTTCCCGCTGAGTTTCGCCACCAAGCCATTCCAGCAGGCGGGTAACATCGTCAGAAAGCGCTTGGGCCATCAGAATAAAGTCGGTTTCCAGGCGGGCTAGCGCATCATCGCCGTCGTCGGCATGGTCGGCTTCTTCAATCAGTGCGTCGCCAAAGCGCAGCGACTTCAGCGCTAAATCGTCATGCAGCACAAAGCTTAGGCGGCCTTCCAAGCTGATCGCCAGTTTGCTGGCCTGGCGTCCGCTCTCAAGTAGCTGCTGAATTTCATCGCTGTCTAGGTCAACTTGCCGTGCGCGTAGCACGCCATCGTCGCCTTTTGCCTTGAGTTCCACTTGGTCGCCGAGCTGTAGGTCGCTTGGGCGGCTAGATGGGTCGCCTAACCAGGTAGTCATGGCGCGTATCGGCAATGTTTGGCTGCTCAATGGCGTGGCTTTTAAGCTGCCAAGTGTCTCACGCAGCAGGTCCAATACATCTTCTGCTCGGGTGCGCGAGCTAGCATTAACGCCAATGAGCTGGCGCTTAGTGTCCCACCATAAGTCAATTTTCTGGCTGCGGACAAAGGCGCGGGGCATGAGTTCTTCGGTGACCTGCTCTTTCAGCGCGCTCTTTTCCTTGCGCGTGACTTTGCGCCCCTCACTGGCCTCGATATCGGCGACTTTTTCGTCGACTTCTTCTTTGACAACCGACGCGGGAAGCAGGCGCTCTTGGCGTAGAGCAGAGAGTAAGCGGTGCCCCTGAATTTCATGCAGACGCTGGTCGCCACCTAGCCGCCCCGCAGGCGCTGTCCAGCCTAAGCGGCGAGCATCCGCATTGCCTAGCGGCTTGGCCGCGTGCTCATCCAATGCGTTGGCCAGAGTTTGGCTATCTAGCTCGGGAGCGCCGTGTAGGCGATATAAATGCAGGTGCTTAAACCACATGTCACCGATCCTATGAAAAAGGTGGCACATTATGTCGAAACGCGGCCTTTCCTACCAGCACCTTGGTGCAGCGACCTGCTGTTGCACGAGTTTAAAACTTGTGTTTGATTTGCAGAGTGTTAATGATTCCTTGCCCATTTCCATAAGCAGTGAACAAGAGGATGCTATGTCTGAATCAATTTCCCACGTCAGTATGCGGGTCCGTGGTTACCACCTAGATGGCTATGGTCATGTCAACAACGCGCGTTATCTGGAGTTTATGGAGGAGGGGCGCTGGGCATTCTTCGATGAGCACCCTCGGCTTATCCAGCAGCTTCACAGCGCTGGGCGGGCATTCGTGGTGGTTAATTTAAACATCGACTATCGCGCGGCGGCCGTCCAGGGGGACGATTTGCAGGTATTAACGGGCATCGTCGACGTTGGTGAGCGAAGTGCGCTCTGCCATCACCGTATCATTCGATCTGACGGCACTTTGATCGCCCAGGCCGACCTCACCTTCGTGCTGCTGGATGTGAAGGCCAATAAAGCCGCCGCCATCGAAGGTGAGGTGCGCGACGTGCTACGGGGACTGATCGTGCCCAAAGAGGCGTTTACGGCCTAAATGGCAATGGCGGTGTCACCGACTGCCCTTGATGCGCATGCAGTGGTATGATGTCACGGTATCTGCGCGCCGCCTTCATGTACTCAGTCTCGTACGATGAAAGGCGGCATTTTCAAGCGCTTTCAACTCTCGCAGTGCCAATGCAGTGCAAAGGATCTGACTTTCATGGGTGACATCGCCAGAGAAATCTTGCCCGTCAATATTGAAGACGAGCTCAAACAGTCGTACCTCGACTATGCGATGAGTGTCATTATCGGCCGCGCGCTACCTGATGTGCGCGACGGCCTGAAGCCCGTTCACCGGCGTGTGCTGTTTGCCATGCATGAACTGGGCAATGACTGGAATAAACCGTACAAGAAGTCGGCGCGTGTCGTCGGCGATGTCATCGGTAAATACCACCCGCACGGGGATAGTGCGGTGTATGACACCATCGTACGCATGGCGCAGCACTTCTCCATGCGTCATGTGCTGGTCGATGGTCAAGGTAACTTTGGCTCCATCGACGGTGACAACGCGGCGGCCATGCGTTACACCGAGGTGCGCATGGCGCGTCTAGCCCACGAGCTGCTGGCGGATCTCGAAAAAGACACGGTCGATTGGGTCGATAACTACGACGGCACCGAACGAATCCCAGACGTGCTGCCTACGAAAGTTCCCAACCTGTTGGTCAACGGGTCGTCGGGCATCGCGGTGGGCATGGCGACGAACATCCCACCGCACAACATGCGGGAAGTGATCGACGGTTGCTTGGCGCTCATCGACGACTACACGCTCTCGGTGGATGATCTGATGCAATACATCCCCGGTCCTGATTTCCCCACCGGGGGGATCATCAACGGGCGTGCGGGCATTCTCGATGCTTACCGCACTGGCCGTGGACGTATTTACGTGCGCGCGTGCCACACCATCGAGCACGACGATAAAACCGGCCGCGATCACATTATCATCACTGAGCTGCCTTATCAGGTGAACAAGGCGCGGTTGATTGAGAAGATCGCCGAGCTGGTTAAAGAGAAGAAAATCGAAGGCATTGCTGAGCTGCGCGATGAGTCGGATAAAGATGGCCTGCGCGTGGTGATTGAGATCAAGCGCGGTGAGTCCGGCGAAGTGGTCGTCAATAATCTGTTCGCCCAGACGCAGCTGCAGAACGTGTTCGGCATCAACATGGTGGCGCTGGAGAACGGCCAGCCCCGCACGTTGAACCTCAAAGAGATGCTCGAAGCGTTTATTCGTCACCGCCGTGAAGTGGTGACGCGGCGCACGCTATATGAACTCAAGAAAGCGCGTGAGCGTGGCCATCTGCTTGAAGGTTTGGCCGTCGCGATTTCGAACATAGATGAAGTCATTGAACTGATTAAAGCCTCGCCTAACGCCGCTGAAGCGCGTGAAAAGCTGCTGGCGAAAGTGTGGAAGCCTGGTCAGGTAACCGCGATGTTGGAACGTGCTGGGGCGACCTCTTGCAAGCCGGAGGATCTGGATGAAGGATTTGGACTGAACCCCTCTGCCACCGAATATCGGCTTTCCCCCGCTCAGGCTCAGGCCATTCTTGAATTGCGCCTGCACCGCCTTACTGGGCTTGAAACCGAGAAGCTGCTGGATGAGTACCTCTCGATTCTTGAGAAGATCGCCGAGTTTACCGAAATTTTGGCTTCCGCTGACCGCCTGATGGAAGTCATCCGTGAAGAGCTGCACGCGGTGCGTGATCAGTTCGGCGATGACCGCCGCACGGAAATCCAAGCCAGCCACCTGGATCTTTCCATTGAAGACCTAATCGCGGAAGAGGATATGGTGGTTACCGTGTCCCGCTCTGGTTACGCGAAGACTCAGCCGCTGTCTGATTATCAGGCTCAGCGTCGGGGTGGTCGCGGCAAGTCCGCCACGGCCATGAAGGACGAGGACGTCATCGAGCATCTGCTGGTTGCCTCGACCCACGACACCGTGCTGCTCTTCTCTAACCGTGGCAAGGTGTATTGGCTGAAAGTGTACGAAATGCCCAATGCAAGCCGCGGCTCTCGTGGCAAGCCTTTGGTGAACATGCTGCCGCTGGAAGAGGGCGAATCGGTGAATGCCATTCTCCCGGTCCGGGATTATGACCCCGAGCACTACATTTTCTTCGCCACCGCAAATGGTACGGTCAAACGTACCAGCCTTGAGCAGTTCTCTCGCCCGCGTAGCGTTGGCCTGATTGCGATTGACCTGGAAGAGGGTGACCGCTTGGTCGGTGCTGCGATTACATCGGGCAGCGACCACGTCATGCTGCTCTCCTCGAATGGCAAAGCGATTCGCTTTGAAGAGGGCAATGTGCGCGCTATGGGCCGTACCGCTCGCGGCGTACGTGGTATGCGCTTGGCAGGCGATGCGGAAGTTATCAGTCTGATTATTCCGAAGAGCCAGCAGATTGATGCCGAAGCCGATGCCGAGGTAGCTGCGCAGGCAGAGGCGGTGGAGCAAGCCCAGGGCGAAGGCCAGATTTATATTCTGACGGCCAGTGAGAATGGCTACGGCAAGCGCACCCGACTGGAGGAGTTTCCGCTGCGCGGCCGTGGCGGCCAGGGCGTCATTGCGATGCAGACCAGCGAGCGTAACGGCTCATTGGTTGCCGCTATGCAGGTGTATGACAGCGACGAAATGATGCTGATTACCGATCGCGGCACGCTGGTGCGTACTCGCGTGGAAGAGGTGTCAACGACTTCGCGTAATACTCAGGGTGTGATGCTGATTCGCTTGGGTAAAGAAGAGAAGCTGGTGAAAACCGTACGCGTTGATGAGCCCGAAGAGTCCGATGTTTTAGAGGCAGGCGAGCCAGCAGACGTAGACAATGGCGCACAGGAACCGGGAAGCGATGACACGTCATTATAACTTTTGTGCAGGGCCTGCGGCCCTGCCAACCGCCGTTTTAGAGCGAGCGCGTAACGAATTGCTTGACTATCAGGGGCGTGGTTTGTCTGTGATGGAGATGAGCCATCGTAGTGATGAGTTTATTGCCATTGCAGAACGTGCCGAGGCAGATCTTCGTGAACTGCTAGCAATTCCCAGCAATTACCAAGTGCTCTTCTTGCAGGGCGGCGCAAGCATGCAGTTCTCGATGCTGCCGATGAATTTACTGGGCCAGGGCGGTAGCGCTAACTTTATCCAAACAGGCATTTGGGGAAAGAAAGCGTTAAGTGAAGCCAAGCGGCTTGGCTTCAGCTGCCATGTGGCTGCCAGCAGCGAGGCTAATGGTCACACTGCCGTGCCTGATGAGGCGTCATTATCAATCACCAATGACGCGGCCTATCTGCACTACACCTCGAATGAAACCATTGGCGGTTTAGAGTTTGATTACACGCCCCAGATAACCCGCGCTGACGGTGCAGCCGTGCCGCTGGTGTGCGATATGTCGTCGAATATTCTCTCTGGCCCGATTGATATCAGCGATTTTGGCGTGGTGTACGCTGGCGCGCAGAAAAATATCGGCCCGGCGGGGTTAACCATCGTGGTCGTACGTGACGATCTGCTAGGTAAAGCCCCTAGCACGATTCCATCACTTTTTGATTATCAAATGCTGGCAGAAGCGGGCTCTATGGTGAACACCCCGCCGACTTATGCCTGGTATCTATCGGGCTTGGTTTTCCAATGGCTTAAAAATGACATCGGCGGCTTAGATGCAATGGATGCGCTGAATCAGCGCAAAGCGCAAAAGCTTTACGCTGCCATTGATGCCAGCGCCTTCTACAGTAACCCTATCGCCGTACCTAACCGTTCGCGTATGAACGTACCGTTCGTGTTGGCGGATGCGCGTTTGGATAAAGCGTTTTTACAAGAAGCCGATGAGGCAGGCCTGCTAAACCTTAAAGGCCACCGCAGCGTAGGTGGTATGCGCGCTAGTTTATATAACGCCGTACCAGAAGAGGCGGTCGATTCCTTAATCGCCTTTATGGCGGATTTTGAACTACGAAGAGGCTAACCATCATGTCCGATACGCCGATCAATTTAGATGACTTACGTCAACGTATCGACCAGTTGGATGGCGATATTCTGCGCTTGATCAGTGAGCGTGCCAGCTGCGCCCAGCAGGTGGCGCACGTTAAGCTCGCCCAAGATAAAGATGCCGTGTTTTACCGCCCAGAGCGCGAAGCGCAGGTGTTACGGCGCATTATGGCGCTGAATAAAGGCCCGCTGGACGCTGAAGAGATGGCCCGCCTGTTCCGCGAGATTATGTCGGCCTGCCTCGCGCTGGAGCAGCCGGTAAAAGTGGCCTACCTAGGGCCGGAAGGCACTTTCACCCAGCAAGCGGCGCTCAAGCATTTTGGCGAAAGTGCGGTAAGCCTGCCTATGGCCGCGATCGATGAAGTGTTCCGCGAAGTGGAAGCAGGCGCGGTGAACTATGGCGTGGTGCCGGTGGAAAACTCCACTGAAGGGGTGGTGAACCATACGCTCGATACTTTTATGGACTCTTCCATCAAGATTTGTGGCGAGGTAGTACTACGCATTCACCACCATCTCTTAATTAGCGAAACAACGCGCAAAGACAAAGTCTCGCGTATCTACTCGCACCCCCAGTCGTTTGGCCAGTGTCGTAAATGGCTGGATGCGCATTACCCACATGCTGAGCGTGTGCCGGTTTCCTCCAACGCCGAAGCGGCTAAATTGGTGAAAACCGAATGGCACAGCGCGGCGATTGCCGGCGACATGGCTGCCAAGCTCTACGGCTTAGAGCGCATTGCCGATAAAATCGAAGACCGTCCGGATAACTCGACGCGCTTTTTGATTATTGGTAATCAAGATGTGCCTATGTCAGGCGAAGACAAAACTTCCATTGTGGTAGCCATGCGTAACCAGCCAGGCGCGCTTCACGACCTGTTGGAGCCATTCCATCGCCATAAGATCGATTTAACTCGCATCGAGACGCGCCCTTCGCGCACAGGCGTATGGAATTACGTATTCTTCATTGATTTCAAAGGCCACCGTGATGAGCCGGGTGTAGCGGCTGTGCTGGAAGAGGTGCGTCTGCGCGCTGCTGAGTTGCGCGTATTGGGTTCTTACCCTCAGGGCGTGCTGTGACGGTGTTAGCACAAGGTGCTGGGCGTGAAGTGTGTCATGAACCGCGAATTTTAATCGTCGGGCTGGGCTTAATTGGTGGTTCGCTAGCAGCGGCGCTGCGCGCTTCTGGTTTTTCCGGGGAAATTATTGCCTGCGACCCTAATAAAGACGAGATTGCTCTGGGTATTGAGCTGGGGCTTGTTAACGCTGGCGGCACGCAGCTAGCTGAGCTGCTGGATGATGTTTCCATGGTGGTCCTGGCAGTGCCCGTACTGGCAATGGAAAGCGTGATGACCGCGCTGGCCCAGGCGCTTCCTAACGCGGCTGATGATGTAGTGATCACCGATGTGGGGAGTACCAAAGCCACCATTCGTGAGTGTGCCGAACGCGTGTTTGGTTACGTATTACCTAATATCGTCTTAGGGCATCCTATCGCGGGCTCAGAAAAGAGTGGTGTGGCAGCGGCCAACCCGACGCTTTATGTTAATCACAAAGTGATTCTGACGCCCGAACCTAACGTCGATGCTGATGCACTAGCACGCGTGGAAAAGCTCTGGCAGGCGTGTGGTGCAGAAGTCTTGCAAATGAGCGTCGAGCGCCACGATCAGGTGCTGGCACGCACGAGTCACCTGCCGCACCTTTTGGCGTTCTCTCTAGTGGATACGCTGGCGCGTCAGGATGAGCGGCTGGATATTTTTCGTTACGCTGCGGGCGGATTTCGTGATTTTACCCGTATTGCAGGCAGCGACCCGGTCATGTGGCGGGATATTTTTATCGCCAACCGAGAAGCAGTGCTGTCGTCACTAGACGACTTTGAAGCAGGGTTAAAGCGTCTTCGTTGCGCCGTTGAAAGCGGTGATAGCGATGCGCTAATTGCAACGTTTGATCGTGCCAGCCACGCGCGACACTATTTTGATACGTTATTGAATAAAACCAGTTATCAGGCGGAATATCATATGCAACCACACGGTAAAGTGACTTATCGCGTGCAGCCAGGCGGCCAAGCGCAAGGCCGTCTTCGCGTGCCGGGCGATAAATCCATATCCCATCGCTCTATTATGCTGGGTGCTCTGGCGGAAGGTGTGACGGAAGTAAAAGGCTTCTTGGAAGGTGAGGATAGCCTAGCGACTCTACAAGCTTTTCGCGAGATGGGCGTGGCCATTGAGGGGCCGCACCAGGGGCGAGTCACTATCCACGGTGTGGGCATGCAGGGTTTGAAAGCGCCCGCAGGGCCGCTCTATGTAGGCAACTCCGGTACGGCTATGCGGCTCTTTGCCGGTTTGCTGGCGGGCCAATCTTTCGATAGCGAGCTGACCGGCGATGAGTCGCTCTCTAAGCGGCCGATGGGGCGTGTGGCAGATCCGCTGCGTCTGATGGGCGCTACCATCGATACCGCCGAAGGCGGCCGTCCGCCGTTAAAGATCCACGGCGGTGCGCCGCTGAAAGGTATTTACTACGACATGCCGATGGCCAGCGCGCAGGTAAAGTCATGCCTGCTGCTTGCTGGGCTCTATGCCGAAGGTGAAACCCGTGTGCGCGAGCCAGCTCCTACCCGTGACCATACCGAGCGTATGCTTAACGGCTTTGGATACGCCGTTTCACGCGAAGGGGATACCTGTTGGCTACAAGGTGGCGGACAATTAACGGCTGGGTCGATTGATGTGCCCTCCGATATTTCGTCAGCGACGTTCTTCCTTGTCGCAGCTGCCATTACGCCGGGCTCGGATATCACGTTAGAGCATGTAGGTATCAATCCAACCCGCATTGGCGTGATCAATATTTTGAAATTGATGGGCGCCGACTTAACGCTTGAAAACGAACGTGAAGTGGGTGGAGAGCCAGTGGCGGATATTCGTATTCGTTACGCGCCCCTAAAAGGTATTGATATTCCCGTCGATCAAGTGCCGTTGGCTATAGATGAGTTCCCGGCGCTATTCATCGCGGCGGCCAATGCTCATGGCACGACGCGCCTGCGCGGCGCGGAAGAGCTGCGGGTGAAAGAGTCCGACCGTATCCAGGCCATGGCCGATGGCCTTGCTGTGCTTGGCGTTGAGCATACGGTGGTGGAAGACGGTATCGATATTATTGGTAACGGCAACGACAGCGTGCCGAGCTATGGCGGCGGCCGTATCGATAGCTTGGGCGACCACCGTATTGCTATGGCGTTTGCCATTGCGTCGCTACGCGCAGGTGATGAAATCATTATTGACGACTGTGCGAATGTCGCTACCTCGTTCCCGGATTTTGTTGCGCTGGCGCAGCGCATTGGTATGAGTGTTAGCGTGGAGGGTGCTAATGACCGCTAAGGTACCTGTGCTGACAATCGATGGCCCCGGCGGTGCTGGCAAAGGCACGATTAGCAGCCTTGTGGCCGAGCGTTTAGGTTGGCACCTATTAGACAGTGGGGCACTTTATCGTCTAACGGCCCGGGCGGCCGTCAAGCATCATGTCGCCCTAGATGATGAGGCGGCACTGGCAGCGATTGCCACTAAGCTAGATGTTGCCTTTCCTGTGGTAGATGGTCAGCCTTGCACCTTGTTAGAGGGCGAAGACGTTGGGCAGGTGATTCGTACCGAGCAAGCAGGTGAACTTGCTTCTCAGGTCGCAGCACTGCCTAGTGTGCGCGCAGCACTACTTCAGCGCCAGCGAGATTTTTGCCAATTACCTGGACTGGTGGCAGACGGCCGCGATATGGGAACTGTCGTATTTCCCGAGGCGCCGTTGAAGGTTTTTCTCACCGCCAGCGCCGAAGAACGGGCTCGCAGAAGGCATCTACAGTTGCAGGAAGCAGGGGTGGATGCTAGTCTGTCGAGTCTTTTAAAGGAGATTCAGGCACGCGATGCACGCGATACGCAACGCAGTGTGGCTCCTCTCAAGCCGGCAGATGATGCCATTACGCTTGATACCACGCGCCTGAGCATACCGGAAGTGGTTGATCGGCTGACCGAACTGCTTGCCCAACGCGGCATGTCTAACGGCATTTGATTCTCCCTTGCGGCGTTTTTGGAAAGGTGTCACGACGTGGCAGGGCGATAACTCCATATCAGTGAGCCCGGTCAGGTCTAACCAGCGCTAACGCCTCCAAAAGCAGAGTGACATTAGGCCCGTACTCGCTGGTGGTACGGAGAAGGCAGTTATGCCTCAACAACGTTGATCACGTAGGAAAACCATGAGCGAAAGCTTTGCTGAACTGTTTGAACAGTCTCTTAACGACATCAACATGGAGCCAGGCGCTATCGTCGCGGCCCAGGTTGTCGACATTGACGGTGACTGGGTTACCGTTAACGCTGGTCTGAAATCCGAAGGTCAGATCCCTGCGGCACAATTCCGCGATGAGAATGGTGAACTGACCATCGCTATCGGTGACGACGTTCACGTTGCACTGGAAGCCGTTGAAGATGGCTTCGGTGAAACGCGTCTGTCCCGTGAAAAAGCCAAGCGCGCAGAAGCTTGGAAAATTCTGGAAGCAGCCTTCGAGAAAGACGAAATCGTCAAGGGCGTGATCAACGGTAAAGTCAAAGGCGGCTTCACTGTCGATGTCGACTCTATCCGTGCCTTCTTGCCGGGCTCTCTGGTTGACGTTCGTCCGGTTCGCGACACGGCACATCTGGAAAACAAAGAGCTGGACTTTAAAGTCATCAAGCTTGATCCGAAGCGCAACAACGTCGTTGTATCGCGTCGTGCCGTGCTGGAAGCAGAAAACAGTGCCGAGCGTGAAGCGCTGCTGGCCACTCTGCAAGAAGGTCAGCAAATCAAGGGTATCGTTAAGAACCTGACCGACTACGGTGCTTTCGTAGATCTGGGCGGCGTTGATGGCCTGCTGCACATCACCGACATGGCTTGGAAGCGTATCAAGCATCCGTCTGAAATCGTTGCCGTTGGCGACGAAATCAACGTCAAAGTGCTGAAGTTCGACCGTGAGCGCAACCGCGTTTCACTGGGTCTGAAGCAGCTGGGCGAAGATCCGTGGGTCAACATCAAAGAGCGTTACCCGGAAGGCACCAAAGTGCACGCGGTCGTCACTAATCTGACGGACTACGGCTGCTTTGCTGAGCTGGAAGAAGGCGTTGAAGGTCTGGTTCACGTGTCTGAAATGGACTGGACCAACAAGAACATTCATCCGTCTAAAGTCGTTCAAGTGGGCGATGATGTTGACGTGATGGTTCTTGATATCGATGAAGAGCGTCGTCGCATTTCTCTGGGTATCAAGCAGTGCACTGCTAATCCGTGGGAAACGTTCAACGCTGAATACAACAAGGGCGACCGTGTTTCCGGTACCATCAAGTCAATCACTGACTTCGGTATCTTTATCGGCCTTGAAGGCGGTATCGACGGTTTGGTTCACCTGTCCGACATCTCTTGGACAGAGACTGGCGAAGAAGCCGTTCGCAACTTCAAGAAAGGCGACGAAGCAGAAGCCGTTATTCTGTCTATCGACCCGGAGCGTGAGCGCATCTCCCTGGGTATCAAGCAAATGGATTCCGATCCGGTTGCTGAGTACCTGTCAGTGAATGACAAGGGCAGCATTGTTACCGGTCGCGTTGTAGAAGTTGACGCTAAAGAAGCACACGTTGAGCTGGCAACTGACGTTATTGCCATTCTTAAAGCGTCTGAAATTAGCGCAGACCGCGTTGAAGATGCACGCAATGTGCTGAACGAAGGCGACAGCGTTGAAGCGCGTATTGTCAGCGTCGATCGTAAGAGCCGTCAGATCAATCTGTCGGTGAAAGCGAAAGAGCAAGACGACACTCGTCAGAACCTGAAGAAACTGCGTGACCAAGAGCCGGAAGCAGCAGGTGGCCCGACCACTATCGGTGATCTGATCAAGCAGCAGATGGGTCAAGACTAAATTATTAGTTTTTCCTACTAAAACGCCGCCCAAAAGGGCGGCGTTTTTTTGCAAAAATTTTACACACTTTTCTTTGTTGGCTTAGTCAGAAGTAAGTGGATGATTGGGTTAATAAGCAAAGGCTTTAAAGCGCTATTGTGGATTGTAAAATTGTTTAGTAAATGGACCAAAATGAACTAGACTGTTGTCAATTACAGAGTTTAAGGCAATAATGTGTCCGCATCCTGAACTAATCGGTATTGAGTTGCCCAGCTGAATGCCATCGCAGTTAAAACCAAGCTAAAAGGATTTCCTATGTCACTGTTAAACGACTACATTCAAAAAGAGCAGCAGCTTAAACAGCTTCAAGAAGAGCTGCAGCGTCTTGAAGGCGACCAGCGCCTGAAAAGCGAGCTTGAGTTTAAAGCTAAACTTGAAGCACTGATGAACGAGTTTGGTAAGCGTCCTGCAGATGTAATTGCGCTTTTGGATCCGACTACTGATCAGCGCAGTGCCAAAGCAGCGCCGGCCGCCTCTGCTCGCCGTAAGCGTCGTTTAAAAATCTATAAGAACCCGCATACTGGTGAAGTGATCGAAACCCGTGGTGGGAACCATAAAGGTCTGCGTAGCTGGAAAGATGAGCATGGTGATGAAGCTGTCGAGTCCTGGTTCGTGCGCATGGAAGACTAAGTAGTTTAACCGGCATTTCTAATAGAAATGCCGGTTTTGTTTTTAGAGGGTTAGTTTCAAGCAGCGACCTAGAAGACTGGCTGGGAAGTCAGCAGGGTTTGGCGCTGCGGACTAGCCAGCCACTAGTTCAGCATCAACCAGTTCAATAAATGTGCGTTGCTTCTCTCAGTAGTGGCACCCGCAGCTCTAAGTGATCGGGATGCCATAAAATCCGTGGGGATTCTCCACTAATGTGAAAGCGATGTTGTTGATTGAGCAGCTGCAGTAGCGTTGATGTCAATGCATCTGATAGCTCATCAAAATCATCAAAGAAGGTTTTTGCATAGTGTTGTGCAGGAATTTCAATGCGCCGGTAAGCAACTGGTAGGGCTAAATTTTCTGTATTTGCTGTGTGGGTTAAATAGAGACCAATGTCAGTTCTTGACTTGCGTACCTTAGCGCCTGCCTCAAGGGCGTCAACTTTGTCTGCGAGCAGGTCAGGTAGCGCTACTGTAGGTGTCGCACGCTGCTAAAAGACTGGCGATAATGCCTAGGCGTCAGCTGATAGCGCCGCTGAAATGCGCGCGAAAACGATGAATGGTTTGCATACCCGCAGCGAATGGCAATATGCGCTATATTTTGTGGGGTAAGCGATAGCAAGACCGCTGCTCGCTCTAAGCGCCTCTGCTCACGATAAGCGCTAGGAGAGGTGTTGAAGCAGTGACGAAATTGCCGCCGTATCTGTGACGCTGAATATCCCAAGTGATTAGCAAGGTCTTCTATACTTAGCGATTGGTCAAGCGTGTCCTGTAGCCAGATCTCAGCTCGCGACATTGCATTGAACATTATCTGGCCTCCCATGCGTGAGTCATACAGGTCAGTTGATAGCTTGCCTGTGATGCACCCTCCCGGTGCTTGTTGTTGCTGGTAACCTGGTGGTCCATGACTTTTATCGTTGCCACCAGTGTTTGAGTGTTATCTACAGAGCGGCCATCCATGGCTCGTGATGGAACGTGATGCGTTTGACGTTCGATAGATAGCCGGATAATCATTATTACCGATTAGTGGCTTCATCACGATAGTGTCTTTATGCTGCTAAGCTGAAGCAAAGGCAAGTTTGCTATGAGAGTTTACGCGTTTGTGCACAGTTTTTTGTAAATAAAGTCTGTTTTGCAGACATATCGACCATCCCAAGTAAGGTGTAAATGAAACATCGATGAAATATCAAAAGGTTCAAAAACAACTGGATGAGCGTGAAAAGCTGCGTAAGTTTCGTGAGCTGGATGACGCCTTTGCGCAAGCATTGCGTCAGTTGGAAGATCCTGATAGTGACTTTGATATTCCAACAGGGCCCCCTGTACGCTCTTTAGCGGCGCTTGAGGCTGATGATCAGGCTGAGCGGCAGAAGGAACAGGATCTGCTGTTCAGCCAGCGCTTCAAGGCCTTGCTGAAGGAGTATGATTTATCAGAGGGTGGAGTAAGCGAACTGATACAGACGCTATTGGCCTACGGACTATGGGAGGTGGATCGCATGCCCGCCCAAAGTGGCAGTGGGCACTAACGGTAGCGATATACCCGCAAGCTAGGTAGAAATACGTCACTCTCCAGCTTTTCATCCCGACGCTTTGCCCGCGTACGCTGCGCGGGCGGCTCTAGGGGCGGCATTTTAATATGTGGCAAGCGATTTTCAGGGGCGGGAACAATAAGCGGCATGGCAATATTTAATGCGCGCCGGGTATGGCCGTCTTCTAGTGGTTCTGTAAAAAACAGGTTGCCGCGCATGAGCGGGGCTTGGTTTTGTACCTGTGCTAGCGGTTCGCTGCTTGGTATTCCCGCTAGTCTACGTAGCTGAATGCGGATATGTGGCGAGTCGGTATCTAACTGCAAGAGTTTTTGCTCTGCTTCTTGTACGGTAATTTTTTTTATTGAGCGGCCACTGCTATACCAAGCAAAGCGAACGCGCGATACCGGTGCCGGGGCAATAGGAAGGTGCCGCCAACACTGCTTAAGGTGCAAGCGCGCCAAGCCACCCTGACGCAGCACGTTATCCACGTCTGGGTGGCGTTGAGGCAAGCGGTGTTTGGCTTGGCTGAGTGTATTTGGCTGTGCCTGTTTAATATGCTGAAGCAGGTCGCTAATGTGTGCTTTAGCGCGGTTAACCGCCGTAAATTTTTCAAGTAATTCATCATCTGCTGCGATAAGCGCAATGTAGTTACGCGTCTCGCGCCCATCTTGGCCCTGCTGATGCCACATATCGAGCAGGGCTTGGCGTAGCCAAGACCTACCCCCAGGGTAGGGCTGAAAGTGCCATGTGGCTGATTGCTGCTGCTCATAATAAGTGGCTGCATGATCTATAGCTGCCATCAAGTCATCGAAACGGGCATCCAGCTCATGCAGCAAGTGGTAAACGGGCAGGGCATTATCGTTCATGGCAGAACACTCATGGGCTAAGAGAGCGGGGCGTCTCTATCCGCTTGGGCAAGCAGCGCGTCCAAATCGGCTTCATCCATCGCGGATTCGCCCGAAATGCGGTGAGACTCTTCCGCCCAAGCGCCTAGGTCAAGCAGCTGGCATCGTTTGCTGCAAAAAGGGCGGTAGGCGCTCTCTGGGCTCCAGACGACTGGCTTGCTGCATTGAGGGCAAGCGACCTCTAGCGGTGCATCGTTAGCGGGTGTTGGCATAGAACTCTCCTTGAGCTAGAGGTATTTATTTCGGTAGTGCTGATCAAGCTGCGTTACCTGTTGCATCATCGAAGCATGGTCTCCGCTGTTATCAATAACATCATTGGCCTTAGTAAGGCGCTCTTCACGGGGAAGCTGGGCGGCGAGAATAGCATGCACTTGAGCCTCGCTCACGTCGTCTCGCGCACGTGTCCGCGAAAGCTGCAGCTCAACGGGCACATCGACTACAACGGTGCGATCCACCAGCTTGTCTTGGCCTGACTCAAATAACAACGGCGATACCAGCAGCACATAAGGTGATTGGCGCTGTAAGCGCTCTAGATGTACGAGAATGCGTTCGCGCACGCGAGGATGGGTCACCGACTCCAGCCATTTGCGCTCGGTAGGGTTGTCAAACACAATGCTGCGCAAAGCTGCACGGTTTAACGTGCCGTCAGCGTGTAGTACATCATTTCCGAAGTGTTCTCTGATAGCCGCTAGCGCTGGTTCGCCAGGCATGACGACTTCCCTGGCCACATCGTCGGCGTCTACCCAGCCGATTCCCAGCGAACCAAACGCCCGAGCAACGGTAGACTTACCGGAACCGATACCGCCTGTTAACCCAACAATCATGGCTGTTCCCTAAATAGTGGCGCTGCTATCGTCATGGGCATAGATAATAGCTGGCCACAGTAAGATGGACGAAATGACCAATGCTAATATAGCAGTGACGTATAGAGCGCCATCAGCTCATCGCCCGCTAATAAGCAAACCCAACCCGCCAGGGCTAGAAAAGGGCCAAAAGGCAGCGGCTGGCCGCGCAAATGAGGGGAGCTGGCTTGCGCCGCCAAGCCCACAAGGGCACCAATGCCTGCCGATACGATCAACAGTAATGGCAGCATGGGCCAACCGACCCAGGCGCCTAACGCCGCTAGCAGCTTAAAATCGCCAAACCCCATACCCTCTTTGCCTGTTAATAGCTTAAACAGCCAGTAAAAGCTCCAGAGGATTAAGTAGCCAGCCATGGCGCCGATTACCGCGCTGGGCAACATAATGGGCTGAAAGAGCAGCTGATAGAGCAAGCCCGCCCAGAGCAAGGGCAGGGTTAACATATCCGGCAGCAAATACGTACGAAAATCGATAACCGCCAGCGCCAAAAGTGTTAAGCAGGCCGCATAAATAAACAGGGCGCTTGCTGTTATGCCATAAAGCGCCACAACGGCCACTGCTAATAGCCCGCCCATCAGTTCAACCAGTGGGTACTGTGCACTAATGGGAGATTGGCAGTTTGCGCACTTACCGCGCCGTTTTAACCAGCCAAGCAGCGGTAAGTTATCATGCCACGCAATCGGATGCTCGCAGCGCGGGCACATCGAGCCAGGGGTTGCGAGATTAAAGCGGGGCGCTGTTTCTGCCGGAAACTCCAGCGAAGCTAGGGCTTCATTGCGCCAGCGCCTCATCAGCATGACCGGTAGGCGAGTAATCACCACATTTAAAAAGCTGCCAAAACAAAGCCCGAGTAGAAGAGCAGGCACCCACTCGAGCGGTGAAGGGAGATACATAAATGTCCTTTTTAACTGCCTGAAAATAGGAGAGGCCACCGTGGGCAGCGCATGTAGAAAACGGCTATAACGCAGAGCCTAAATTGACAATTGGCAAGTACATGGACACGACAACACCGCCGACTAATAAGCCCAACACAACGATAATAACGGGTTCCATTAACGATGTGAGTGCATCCACTTTGTTATCAACTTCCTCTTCGTAATAATCTGCCACTCGATTCAGCATGGCATCTAAAGAGCCTGCCTCCTCACCGATACTGACCATTTGAACCGCCAGGGCTGGAAAACGATTTGTCATGCGCATCGCAAAATGTAATTGCTGCCCCGTCGCCACGTCTTGGCGAGTTTGCACCACGGCGTGTTCGTAAACCTTATTGCCGGTTGCTCCGGCGGCTGTGTCTAACCCTTCTACCAGTGGGACACCGGAAGAAAATGTGGTGGCCAATGTGCGAGAAAAACGCGCAACCGCAGATTTATGCATGATGTCGCCGATAATCGGTAATCGAAGTAGTAATGCATGCATGCGGTAAGCGATATTTGGTGAACGCTGGATGCCTTGTTTAAGCAAGAATATGGCCGCTACCAGCGCGCCAAATGCTGTTAGCCAGTACTGTTGGGCAAGCTTCGATAGATTTACCGTCATTTGCGTAAGCGCAGGTAGTTCCGCCCCGAAGCTTTGAAACATGCTTTCAAATTCAGGGACCACTTTCACCAGAAGCAGCATGGTAACCGCTATGCCAATCGCCATGACCGCAGTGGGATACCACAGCGCCTTTTTAACACGTGCTTTCAGGGATTCTACTTTCTCTTTATAGGTTGCAACGCGATCCAGCATTTGATCTAGGGCGCCTGCTTGTTCACCAGCATCTACCAAGTTAACAAACAGGCGATCAAAATGTTTTGGGTGTTGGCGAAGCGCATCCGAGAAGCTAGAGCCAGAAGACACATCGCTCATCATTTGCTGTATCAGGGCCACCATGGCCGGTTTTTTTAGGCTTTCAGCGACTACTTGAAGCGCTTGTAAAAGTGGGATGCCTGCTCGAATCATGGTGGCCATTTGACGCGCAAACACCATGATGTCGTTAGGGTTGATGCGGCCGTTGCCGCCAATGCTGCCTTTTTTAGTGATACGCCGAATATCAATATTTTGTTTGGCGAGTTCGGCGGTGACTTCCGCTTTGCTGCGGCCGATCATTTCGCCGCTTAACGTTCTGTTTTGGGGGCCTTTGCCTATCCACTTCCAGCGCGATAACTTGATGGCGGGAGTTTGGCGTCTACGAGCACGTTTAGCCATGCCTTACTCCTTACTTACGCGGTTAATCTCTTCAAGGCTGGTGATACCTTGCATGACTTTTAATAGGCCGCTGCGATGGAGACTGGGATAGCCTTCCCTGCGGGCCTGCTGGTCAATTTCTAGCGAATTAGCATCGCGCATGATGAGCTGACGCATCGATTCTGTAATGGGAACAACTTCATAGATACCAATCCGCCCTTTGTAACCTTGGGTGCAGTGTTTACAACCCACGGCTTTATATAGGGTGGCTTGGTTAATCTCCTCATTGTTTAGCCCCTCTTTTTGAAGCGCCTTACGCGGTATTTCAATGGGCTCTTTACAATGGTGGCAAAGTTTACGCGCTAAGCGCTGTGCAATAATTAAACTAACGGCGCTTGCAATGTTGAAGGACGAAACGCCCATGTTGGCTAATCGTGTGAGTGTTTCGGCTGCCGAGTTAGTATGCACCGTAGAGAGCACCAAGTGGCCGGTTTGGGCAGCTTTTACCGCAATGTCCGCTGTTTCCAGGTCGCGTATTTCTCCCACCATCACAACGTCCGGGTCCTGGCGAAGGAAGGCGCGCAGGGCGCTGGCAAAGTCGAGGCCGATCTTGGGTAGAATGTTTACCTGGTTAATGCCATCTACTTTGATTTCTACGGGGTCTTCAGCCGTACAAATATTGCGCTCTACTTTATTAAGGATATTAATCCCCGTATAAAGCGAAACGGTTTTACCGCTGCCGGTCGGCCCCGTCACCAAAATCATGCCCTGGGGCTGTTTAAGCGTATGTTCATACATAGCGCGCTGCTCATCGGTGAAACCTAACTGCTCAATGCCTAGCTGAGCCGCCGTAGGGTCTAAAATCCGCAGCACCAGCTTTTCACCGTATACCGTAGGTAGCGAGTTAACCCGAAAATCGAGAGAGCGCGTTCGCGAGAGCTTGAGTTTTATCGCGCCATCCTGGGGTAGACGGCGCTCCGAAATATCCAGCCGAGCCATAATTTTAAGGCGAGCCGCAATACGGTGGCGCATGGCAAAGGGCGGTCTAGCAACTTCAATCAGCATGCCATCAACGCGAAAACGGACGCGGTAGAGCGTTTCATAAGGCTCGAAATGAATATCAGAGGCCCTTTGGCGAATGGCGTCTAATAAAATCTTATTAACAAACTTAACGATGGGCGCATCTTCGCTACTCTGCGACGCTTCCTCAAGAGGAACTTCGTTGCCGTCACTGTTTTGTACAATGTTTAACGAACTCACCGCGTCGTCAATGCCATCTAGCTCATCCAACATGCCGCGTTCGTTCTGGGCGAGATAGTTATTAAGTGCAACAGTGATTTGATCCACCGGGGCAAGCACACCTTCTATGCTTAATCCTGTGGCAAACTGGAGCTCATCTAGCTGGGTAAGCGTTGCTGGATAAGGCACCGCGACGGTTAGGCGGTGGCCATGGCGGGCCAGGGGCAGCACATTAAGATTTTGTAATACTTTAACGGGGTAGTCGGCGGCGGGTGGCAGCGTAGTAAGGCGCAGCGCCTCAAGGTCGATAACCGGAAGACCATACTCCCATCCCGCTGCTACGGTAGCTGCAACAGGGTCGGCCAGCCCGCTTTCAATAACGTGTTGAAGCAGCGAAATTTCGAGATCAGAGGCCGTCGACTGTGCGGTGGCCGCTTGTGCATCGCTTAACACGCCGTGTTTAACCAACCGCTGGGCAATGCCGCGCAGGCCGCCGTGAGCTGCCGCGTGGCTAAGTGTCGATTCAAAAGAGGGTTTAGACATGCACGACCTGTGGTAGCAAAGTGGTCAGAATGCGCATACTTGTACCATACTAAGGGTACTGGCGGCACCACGCTTTTCTAAGCGCACGCGTTCGTACAAATGAACGAAGTAGTGGGCCAAATGTAGTTGAAAAAACACTGTGCGTAAGATAATGTAACTAATGTACATTAATTTTGCTTGGCAATACCTGCCAAGCAAAATCTCCTTGGAGATTTTTAGATGCAAGCAACTGCAAAAAACGCGTTTCGCAACCTCAAGCAGGGCGGTTTCACGCTGATTGAGCTGATGATCGTCGTCGCGATCATCGGCGTATTGGCATCCATCGCCGTGCCGCAGTATCAGAACTATGTGGGACGTGCTCAAGCCGCAGAAGCGTTTACCGCAACAGCAGGCATAAGAACAGATATTGCTGTTTATTACGCTGAAAATGGTTCTTTTCTCGGCTACACCTCTTCTGGCGGAAGCGCTAACTTCAACCAAGGTTCTGCTGGTGCTCTTGATGGCCAGTATATTGGAGAAGTTTCATTAAATGGCACTCAAAACGGTGCCTACAGTGTCGAGTTTGATGCAGGGGTCCACGAGGGGGAAACGATTGTATTTACACCTCTGATTAATGGAAGTCCGGCAGCCGTGAGTGACGCGTCTTCTTCCGCTGGTGGACAGATTTCCGGATGGCGGTGTACAGGGCTAAACGCAACATACTTACCTACTGCTTGTAGAGAGTAATATTTTGCAAAATTAAAGGGGCCTTCTGGCCCCTTTTTTGTTTGCCCGGCGAAGCCGGCAAACCCGGCCATCTGAAAGAAGATGGCGTCACCCCGACTGAGGGGAAGACAATCCGACTGGCAAGGGCGTCACTGGCCAACGGTGGGGTCTGAAGGAAGCCA
>Ga0208316_1000083_pt1 | contig 126514 bp, 98 predicted proteins | sample MalvireepMed_231_FD_184240 | JGI IMG/M metagenome (GOLD analysis project Ga0208316, IMG submission 184240) | Marine viral communities from the Global Malaspina Expedition - Malaspina viral metaG DeepMed_231 (SPAdes) (version 2) | ecosystem: Environmental > Aquatic > Marine > Oceanic | place... | reverse complement strand
TGCTGTTCAGCTAACGGTTCCCGCTATCAGGGTCCGTAGGGGACTCTCACCCCCAAGTCATCCCGCCAACCACCACGGTTGACCGGATAGCGCCTGAGCGGCGCTTCGCGCCATGCCTGGCGCACCACGAAAAAGGGCGGCCAAGCCGCCCTTTTAGTATCACCTGAAGGTGTACGACCTAGCCTTCGAACGGGTTGCGCAGCACGATGGTTTCAATACGATCGGGACCGGTAGAAATGATATCGATGCTGGTGCCTACCTGCTCTTCGAGGAAGCTGATGTATGCACGGGCATTAGCCGGTAAGTCTTCCACCTTCTTAGCGCCCAGCGTGGACTCTTTCCAGCCTGGCAGATCGTGATAGACCGGCTCTACCGCTTCGTAGCCCTCTGAATCCACCGGGTTATCCAGCACGTCGCCATCTTTGCTGCGGTAGCCGACACACACGCGGATATTTTCCAAGCCATCCAGTACGTCCAGCTTGGTCAGGCAGATACCCGATACCGAGTTGATCTGTACCGCGTGACGCAAGGCAACGGCATCAAACCAGCCACAGCGACGCGGGCGGCCCGTAGTAGCACCAAACTCATGGCCACGCTCAGCTAGGTGACGGCCGTGATCGTCAAACAGCTCGGTGGGGAACGGGCCGGAGCCGACACGAGTGGTATAGGCTTTGGTAATACCCAGCACGTAGTCCAGGTAGAGCGGACCGACACCAGAACCAGTCGCCGTACCACCCGCGGTGGTGTTCGAACTGGTCACATAGGGGTAGGTACCGTGGTCGATATCCAGCAGCGAGCCTTGAGCACCTTCAAACAGGATATTCTCACCGGCTTTACGCAGGTCATGAACCATACTGACCGTATCGCTGACCATCGGACGCAGCTCTTCGGCCATTTGCATGGCGCTATCCAGCACTTCCTGGAAGTCTACCGCCGGCTCACCGTGGTAATTCACCAGTACAAAGTTGTGGTAGTCGAGCACTTCACCGAGTTTGGAGGCAAACCGCTCGCGATGAAGCATATCGCCCAAACGCAGGCCGCGACGAGCCACTTTGTCTTCGTACGCCGGGCCAATACCACGACCAGTAGTACCGATTTTGGCAACACCGCGGGCTTTCTCACGAGCTTGGTCTAGGCGCACATGGTAAGGCAGAATCAGCGGGCACGCCGGAGAAAGACGCAGGCGCTCACGCACGGGCACGCCCTTCGCTTCCAACTCGCGGATCTCTTTGATCAGCGCTTCCGGCGAGAGCACAACACCGTTGCCAATCACGCAGGTTTTACCAGGGCGCAGCACGCCTGAAGGAATCAGGTGAAGAACGGTTTTCTCACCGTCGATGACCAGCGTGTGGCCTGCGTTATGGCCGCCTTGGAAGCGCACCACAGCAGAGGCGGATTCGGTGAGCAGGTCAACGATCTTGCCTTTGCCTTCATCACCCCATTGGGTACCCAGGACTACGACATTCTTACCCATTATGCACTCGTCTCTTGTGTCAGGGTCGTTGTCTGCCAACGACCATCGATAAACTCAAGACGGCGGTCACAGCTGTGCTCCGCCGGCCCAGTACGCTGCCCAGGCAGCGCTTGAATTACGCGTTCACCCTGCTCACGCAGCGCCACAATGGCAGCGTTAAGCGACTCTTCTTCTTGGGCAGGAGCCCAAATTGCACCCCGGCTGGGTGAAGCCAGCGCCAGCGATGCCAGTTGTTTCAGGTCCATCGAGAAACCGGTGGCAGGCCGTGCACGGCCAAACGCGCGCCCGGTATCATCATAGCGCCCGCCTTTGGCCAGCGCATGGCCATAACCCGGCACGTAAGCCGCGAACATCATACCGGTGTGGTATTGATAGCCACGCAGCTCTGCCAGATCAAAATAGAGCGAGACGTCAAAGCGCGCCAGAACGCCTTTATAAAGCGCTTCTAGCTGGTCGAGGGCTGCAGTTACAGGCGCAGGCGCACCTGCAAAGCGCTCGCGGGCCTGGGCCAACACACTGGCATCGCCATGTAACTCACCCAAGGCCATCAGCATATCGGCCAGCACAGGATCACTCACACTGACGTTCACTTGCTCTGCTAGCTGACCCGGTGATTTTAACGCCAAGGCCTCAAATAGCACACGCTCTTGCTCATCGCTGAGTGCAGCGGCCTCTACAAGGCTACGGTAAATACCAATGTGGCCCAACGCCAGGTGAATTTCATCAGCGCCCGCCGCATGCAGACTTGCTAATGCTAAGTGGATAATTTCACTATCAGCCTCTAAGCCTGCATGACCAAACAGCTCCACACCAACCTGTACGGGGCTTCGGCCGCCCTGATGCTGGTCGGCCTTTGCGCGCAGCACATTGGTGCAGTAACACAGACGCACCGGGCCTTGGCGTTTTAGGGAGTGAGCGTCCATACGCGCAACTTGAGGCGTCACATCGGCAGATGCACCCATCATGCGGCCCGTCAGTTGGTCGGTAAGCTTGAACGTTTGAAGGTCGAGGTCTGTGCCGGTACCTGTCAGCAAGGAGTCCAAAAACTCCACCGGCGGCGGCATTACTTGGTCGTAGCCCCAGCAATGGTAAAGATCAAGCAGCGCACGGCGCAGCTCTTCCATGCGGCTTGCCTGAGGCGGCAGCACCTCATCCATGCCGTCGGGCAATAGCCAGCGGTCAGCGATGGTCATGTGAACAATCCTGCGAGACGATGAAGGCCCCTTCTGACGACACCACCAACAGCCTCACAAGGCGCTGCGTGGAAACGTTCACGAAACGAGGGCCACAAAAAAACCGGGCGACGCCCGGTAGATGAAGTCTATCACGTTTATGCGCTAGATGAACCCCGCCAAGCACACCGCTTGACGGGGTTCCGCGCCATTACTCAGCGCTATTAGGCACTGCGCTACGCAGATAGCGGAAGAAGTCGCTATCCGGCTCAAGCACCAGCAGGTTGCCATCGCCAGAGAAGCTTTCACGATAGGCGTTTAGACTGCGCCAGAAAGCGAAAAACTCCTGATCCTGGCCGTAAGCCTGGGAGAAGATCGCAGCTGCCTCGGCGTCACCTTCACCACGCAGGGTTTCGGCGCGCTCGTTAGCTTGAGCAAGCAGAACCTGACGGCGGCGATCGGCGTTAGCACGAATACGCTCAGCTTCTTCTTGACCCTGGGCGCGCCACTCACGGGCTTCACGCTCCCGCTCTGAACGCATACGCTCGAACACAGCGGCAGAGACATCTTCCGGCAGGTCGATACGCTTGATACGGATATCGCGAATCGCCACGCCGAGCTCTTCACGCATCAGCTCGTCAAGCTCTGCTGTCGGGCCTGTCATTAGGTCATCACGGCGCTCGGCAATAATTTCCTGAAGGTTCAAGCGACCAAACTCGTTACGCAGACTCTCATCGACCCGTGGCTGAATCAGGCGAATCGCCATCATCTCATCACCTGCGGTCGCCTCGTAGTAGCGAGTGGGGTTAACCACTTGCCACTTTACGTAGGAGTCTACGATTACCGCTTTCTGCTCAAGGGTCAGGTAACGGCTGGTATCGGTATCCAGTGTCAGCAAACGCGTGTCAAATTTACGGATTGTCTGAGCAATCGGAATTTTGGCATGCAGGCCCGGCTGAATATTCTCTTCGATGACTTCACCAAAACGCAGCTTCACCGCACGCTCGGTTTCATCCACTACGTATAGGCTGTTACTTGCTAGCCACGCCACGGCGGCCAAGCCACCTACGATAAGCAGGGATCGATTATTAATCATTTAGCGGCCCTCCCTGCGGATAGGGTTGTTACTAGACGACGATGAGGAGCTGCTTTGGCTGCCCCGCAGCGACTCCAGCACGCGCGGATCAATCGCATCGCTGCTGCTATCGCCACTGCTATCAGTCGTTGAACTGCTGTCACTACCACTGTTACTGCGCATCTGGTCTAGCGGCAGGTACATCAGCGGAGCATTTTCGCTCACATCCAACAGCACCTTGGGCGTGCTACCAAACACTTCTTCAATTGCATCCAGATACATACGTTCACGCATGACCTCTGGCGCATTACGGTACTCAGTTAACAGCGCATTAAAACGGTTGGCTTGACCTTGCGCTTCAGCGACTACCGACTCCCGGTAACCCTGACCCTGCTCTACAACACGCTGAGCTTGGCCTTGTGCAGCTGGGATGATCGCGTTGGCATAAGCCATACCTTCGTTGATGGTCCGCTGGCGATCTTCGCGAGCACGAATAACGTCATCAAAGGCATCAATAACCGGTGCAGGTGCAGATGTTGATTCAATGTTGATGGTTTGCAGACGAATACCGGCACCATAGGCATCTAAGTATGCTTGCAGACGGCTCGCCACCGAGCTACCCAAAATCTCACGACCAGAGGTCAGGATATCAATCATATCCGTACCACCGACCACATGACGCAGTGCAGAATCCAGCGCATTCTCAATAGAGAGAGCGGGATTACGTACGTTAAGTACAAAGTCACGCGGGTTGGCGACTTGGTACTGCGCAGAGATTTCCACTTCAACGATGTTCTCGTCGCGAGTCAGCATGGACTGGGTCTGAGAGACGGAACGAACGCGTGTTACGTTTACCATGCGCACATCATCAATCAGCGGTGGATTCCACTGCAGGCCTGGCTCAACAATGCCTTGGTACTCACCAAAGCGCAGTACAACCCCACGCTCAGACTGGTCAACCAAGTAAAAGCCTGAGGCACCCCAAATGGCAAGCGCAACAATAATCAAGAGGCCCGGCAACGCAAAGGAATTGCGAGGTTTACCGCCCCCGCTTTTACCATTACCGCCCCCGCCACTTTTCTTACTGCCGCCGCCAAGCATGCCGTTCAGCTTGTCTTGGAATTTTTTCAGCGCTTCGTCAAGATCGGGTGGCCCTTGATTGTTGCCACCTTTATTGCCGTTATTGCCACCACCATTGCTCCCACCGCGATCGCCGCCGCTGTTACCACGTCGACCACCACCACTCCAGGGGTCGTGCTGGTTGCCACCACCGGGCTCATTCCAGGCCATACTTCGTCTCCACTAAGGTGTTCACCTGCACTTTGCCTTGTGCTTATGCAAGGCCGGGTGCTTTTGATATTGTTGCTATATCAATCGTGTACCACAACTCCACAGTCAATGACTGTGGAGTAGGTACTTGATGGGCTACCATTCGTCAGATTCGCGTAATGCTTCTGGTAAATAGGTATTGGCACGCTCACCCAGTTGAGCCATCAACTGGTTAAAGTCGCGCCTGGGCAAGCGCACATCCAACACGGAGCGCCCTTGCTCATCAAAACTCTCTTCGCGTACGGCGTTAAGCTCATGCAAGCCAGCGCGTAACTTACCCTGCTCTGGTGACAGTGTAAGCGAAAAACCAATCACGTCATTGGCAAGGCGCTCGGTCAAAGCTTCATGCAATAGATCAAGCCCTTGGCCCTGCTGAGCAGACAGCCAAACTACCTCTGGCACGCCATGGCCGTCGCGCTCAATGCGCGGGGCGCTGTCTAGCTTGTCGATTTTATTCATGACTTTGAGCACCGGCACGCTGTCAGCACCGATCTCTTTGAGCACATTATCGACTTGCTCAACGTTTAGCTCTCGATCTGGGTCAGCTGCATCGATGACATGCACCAGCAAAGTTGCCTCGGCCGCCTCTTGCAGCGTCGCCTGAAAGGCCTCCACCAGCTTATGCGGCAAATGGCGAATAAAACCAACCGTATCCGCCATAACAACGGGCCCAACGTCTTCGATTTCAAGCCGACGGAGCGTTGGATCCAGGGTAGCAAACAGTTGATCAGCCGCATAAACCTCAGCGCTGGTCAACGCGTTAAACAGCGTCGACTTACCCGCGTTGGTATAACCCACCAGCGAAACACTGTGGATCTCCGCCCGAGCCCGAGCACGCCGATTCTGCTCGCGCTGGCTGCGTACTTTATCGAGCCGTTTATGAATAGATTTAATGCGGCCGCGCAGCAGCCGTCGGTCAGTCTCTAGCTGGGTTTCGCCAGGACCGCGCAGGCCAATGCCGCCTTTTTGGCGCTCAAGGTGTGTCCAGCCGCGAATCAGGCGTGTGGACATATACTCAAGCTGGGCAAGCTCTACTTGCAGCTTACCTTCATGTGTTCGTGCCCGCTGCGCAAAAATATCGAGAATCAGACCGGTGCGATCCAAGACACGACACTTGAGTTCCTTCTCAAGGTTACGCTGCTGGGAAGGGCTTAAACTGTGGTTGAAGATCACCAGTTCCGCTTGATGAGCTGCGAGCATTGCCCGCAGCTCATCCAACTTACCTGACCCAATAAACGTACGGGAATCAGGGCGCTGCCGGCTGGCTGTGAGCAATGTCGCGGGCTCTGCGCCAGCAGAGCGCACGAGCTCCAAGAACTCACCCGGGTCTTCACGCGCCTGCTCATCATAGAAATCTACGTGAACAAGAACTGCCGTTTCACCGGCTTCTGGGCGTTCAAAAAACAATCAATACCTCGTGGACTCTCTTGCTATCCAGCAGTGTTAGAGTTCAGCATCAGATGCTGAAGGGTCTTGTGCCGGCAAACGCACATTGCGTGAAGGCACCACCGTGGAAATAGCGTGTTTATAAACCATCTGACTGACGGTATTGCGCAACAAGATGACAAACTGGTCAAACGATTCAATCTGGCCCTGCAGCTTAATGCCGTTTACCAGGAAAATAGAGACCGGAATGCGCTCCTTGCGCAAGATGTTCAGGTACGGGTCTTGAAGGGACTGCCCTTTGGACATGTTGCTCTCCCTAAAACTGTCGTTGGGGTTGGTTATCAAATGGCGTGCCCTACTGGTGCTACGCCGCAATCTTGTTGCCCGAAAGGCCCGGTGTGTCAAAAGCGCTCGCCGGCCACTCGAAAACACTTGCTTACGAAATCACTATCTTACGCTAAGCACCGCTGTCACGCACGAATTTCAGAAGCTTATCCAATGCGTCTGGCTGCTGCGAGTCTATCCAGTTAAGTGACGGCCAGCTACGCAACCAAGTGAGCTGACGCTTCGCTAGCTGCCGAGTGGCAATGACCCCTCGTGACACCAGCTCGCCCTGATCGTAAGCGCCATCTAAATATTCCCATACTTGACGGTAGCCAACACTCTTCATCGATGGCAAGCCAAGATGAATATCATTACGCTTTCTGAGGGCGGCCACCTCATCTATCAAGCCCTCACCCAACATTGTTTCAAAACGTTGGGCAATACGTTGATGAAGTATCTTACGATCATTAGGCGCTAGCGCTATCGACAACACCCGCCACGGAAAGGTTTCAGGCTGCTGTTCGGCCCACAGTTCACTCATGGGTCGACCGCTGGCGTAAAACACTTCCAAAGCCCGCATTAACCGCTGGGGGTCATTAGGATGAATACGCGCCGCCGAAGTCGGGTCCACTTCAGCGAGTGCGCGATGCAAGCCCGCTAAGCCTTCGGCTTGTCGCTTCACTTCAAGCTGTTCACGAATAGCGGCATCCGCAGAAGGCAGGTTCGCGACACCTTCCACTAAGCGTTTAAAGTAAAGCATTGTGCCGCCTACCAGCAGCGGCACTTTCCCAGCCGCGCTGATTTGCCGCATCTCTTGCAGGGCGTCTTCACGAAAATCTGCCGCGGAGTAAGGGTCGGCAGGGTCGCGAATATCAATAAGCCGATGGGGTGCCCGCGCAAGCTCCTCAGCGCTGGGCTTAGCGCTGCCCACATCCATTCCCCGGTAGACCATGGCGGAATCCACGCTGATGAGCTCGTGACCTAACTGCTCGTGGAGCGCTATTGCCGCGTCGGTTTTTCCAGCGGCAGTAGGCCCCATCAAAAATATCGCCCAGGGGCGTGTATCAGCCATCTGTTTACCGCACTCCGTTTATTGTCTTCATCATTACTGGCCACGTAAAAAAAGTCGGTCGAGCGCTTGCATGCTCATTTGCGTCCAAGTAGGGCGACCGTGATTGCACTGATCGCTGCGCTCGGTGCGTTCCATATCGCGCAACAGGGCATTCATTTCATCGAGCGTTAAACGACGATTGGCACGCACGCTGCCATGGCACGCCATGGTAGACAGCAACTCATGAATACGCGCCTCTACCTGATGCGTACGGCCAAATCGAGCTAGCTCTTCAAGCATTTCACGCACCAGCGCTTCAGGGTCGGCCTGAGCCAGCAGAGCGGGCAGTTGGCGCACCAGCAGCGTCTCGGGGCCTGCCACATCCAACTCAACGCCTAGCTGAGCAATAGCGTCACGTTCGCTCTCTGCAGTAGCCACTTCGCTGCGACTCGCCGCTAGCGATACGGGCACTAACAGCGGCTGCGTATCGATCCCTTTAGCCGCCGCCAGTTGGTTTTTCATGCGTTCATATACGATCCGCTCATGAGCCGCATGCATATCGACCAACACCAACCCCTGGGCGTTTTGAGCCAGGATATACACGCCATGCAACTGGCCTAACGCAAAGCCCAGCGGCGGTGCCGCGGTGGCATCGTGGGCAGGCATAGCAAGCGGCGCTTCGCGCACTTCGTTAGCAGCTAGGCGCTGGCCGGGCGGGCTTGGTTGAGGCGTTAACAGCGTCTCTTCGTGATCAGGATGGAGCGCCTGATACCCTTGCATAAACCGGCGCACCCGCTCGGCGCCGGGGTGCCGATCCGCCCCCTCCGATAGCGGCATGCCCTGCTGCTGCCAACGTGGCGCGGGCGGCTCTTCCGTTGTGGCCGCTTCAGGGACAACAGGCACCGGATGATCTTCTGGCGAGGACTGCTCCTCTTCGGAAGGCTTTGAAGCCGCTAGACAGTGGTGCAAGCTTGAATAGAGAAAGTCATGGACCATCCGGCCATCACGAAAGCGCACTTCATGCTTGGTGGGATGGACGTTAACGTCGACCACATCCGGGTCCAGCTCAAGATAGAGTACAAAAACCGGATGACGACCGTTATACAGCACGTCTCGGTAGGCCTGGCGCACCGCATGCGCCACTAAGCGGTCACGCACGACCCGGCCATTGACGAAGAAGTACTGCTGGTCAGCCTGGGAGCGAGAGTGGGTCGGCAGCCCCACCCAGCCGCTTAACCTAAGGCCACCCGCTTCGCGTTCAATATAACGCGCATGCTCAATAAAATTTTTACCCAGCAGGGAGGCAATACGGCGCTCGCGCGCAGTGGGCGTATTGCCCGGCGGCAGCTGGTGCACCACTTTTTGATTGTGCCTCAGTACCCAGGCAATGTCGTAGCGCGACAGCGCTTGACGACGAAACGCCTCTTCCACGTGGGCAAACTCGGTCTTTTCAGTGCGCAAGAACTTGCGCCGCGCTGGCGTATTAAAAAACAGATCGCGCACAGAAACACTGGTGCCTCGGGGGTGCGGCGCGGGCGTTACCCTGGCCTCCATGCCACGGCCCTCCGCCACTACCCGCCACCCCTGGCGGGGGTCTTCGTCAGCATTAGAGACTAGCTCTAGGCGCGAGACGGAGCTGATAGATGCTAGTGCCTCGCCGCGGAAACCCAGCGAACTAACGCCTTCTAGATCCTCCAGGCTGCTGATTTTGCTGGTGGCATGGCGGGCCAGCGCCAGCGGCAAGTCCTGCTCGCCAATACCGATGCCATCGTCGCGCACTTTAATCAGCCGGGCACCGCCCTGCTCGATCTCTACTTCAATACGCTGACTGCCCGCATCAATGGCGTTCTCAATCAGCTCTTTTGTCACTGACGAGGGGCGCTCGACCACCTCCCCCGCCGCGATTTGGTTCGCTAAGCGGGGGTCGAGCACATGAATACGGCCAGACAGCGAGTTTAATTCAGTCAACCAACACCTCAGAAGCTAATCATCAAAACGATTTTTTAAGCACCCGTTTCTAGCCCAGACGCTTAAACAACGGCTTAAGAACTGGGGATACGCAGCACTTGGCCCACACGGATAACATCGCCATTCAGGTCGTTCGCTTGCTTTAGCTGGTTCACCGGTACGCCGTGGCGAATCGCAATCGCCGATAGCGTATCGCCGGACTGAATGCGGTACTCGTTTCCGGTAGGGCTACGCTGATTATCGCGCTGCCACGCCAGCAGGCTCGCTGGGGGCGGGTTACGCTGAAAATGATCGCGCAAGCCACTGAAAATGGCCGTTGCTAGCCCCTGCTGATGCACCGGGTCGCGCAGGCGGCGCTCTTCATCTGGGTTTGAGATAAAGCCCACTTCAATCAGTAGCGAGGGAATATCCGGCGATTTCAGCACCATGAAGCCCGCCTGCTCTACCCGAGATTTATGCAACCGGTTCACGCGTCCAAGCTGTTCAAGCACTTGCCCGCCAATCGAGAGCGAGTCGTTGAGCGTAGCCGTCATGGTGAGATCCAGCAGCACGCCGCGCAGCACTTGGTCTTTATCACGTAGCGACAAACTGCCATCGACGCCGCCAATCAAGTCGGAGCGGTTCTCGCTATCCGCCAGCCACTGAGCCGTTTCTGACGTTGCCCCCCGCTGTGAAAGCGCATAAACCGAGCTACCCTGGGGCCTTGGACTGGTAAACGCATCGGCATGTACCGATACAAAGAAGTCAGCTTTCTGCTCGCGGGCAAGCTGAGTACGCTGGCGTAACCCCAAATAATAGTCGCCGTCACGAATCAACACAGCCTTGAAGCCTTGGGTTCGATTCACCTCAGCAGCCAGCCGTCGGGCGATATCCAACACCACATCCTTTTCACGAGTACCCGATGGGCCAATCGCACCGGGGTCTTCGCCGCCGTGCCCCGCATCAACAGCAATAATTATGTCACGCTGTGGGTGAGGCTGAGCGGGCTGAACCTCGACGGGAGGCTGCGCGGGCGTAGGTGTAGAAACGTCAGCTTCCACACCGGACAACTGGGCCTGAGCCGAGCGCTGCGCCAGCATCTCCTGGTCACGAATCATCGCCTCAATAGGGTCGATAGGGTTCTCCACAGCGCTTTCGCCAGGGTACTCCAAATCCACCACAAGACGGTGGCCATACTGATCATTAGGCGGTAGCGTAAAGTGGCGCGGCTCAATATCACGATTCAACTCAAGCACGACCCGCAGGCCACCACCATCCCGCACGCCGGTTCGCACTTCCGCAATCGCACTGCCATCTAGCGGCAGTGTTGATACGTCGGTATTCAGCTGGCTCTCATCAAGATCAATGACTAGGCGCGATGGGTTTTCTAATGAAAACACATTGGCCTCTGCGGCAGCGGTAAGATCAAACACCAAACGAGCATGATCGGGTGCTGCCCAGAGTCGCATGCTCTCAACGGTGGCCGCCTGCAGAGTAGCGGTACCTACCAATAAAACCGCGCAGCCAGTTGCTAACTGACCTATTAAACGAGCCAGTGGGCTTTTCATATCCATTGAATCACACCACACTCCTGTTGCATCCCGACACACTGACGCGCCAGTTGCTCTATGACATCTTCGCCAAGAGAACTACCGGCGTTTAATAGCGCGACGCGTCCAGTTTCAGCAACGCTCAGTTGAATACGCAGATCTGGGGCGGGCAACCAGCCCTCCCCTCGGCTCGGCCACTCAATCAGACATAGCGCATCGTCGGCCAGCACATCGCGTCCACCGATGAACTCCAGCTCTTCCGGGTCTGCTAGGCGATACAAATCAAGGTGATAAATACGTTGATCGCCAAGCTCATAAGGCTCTACCAAGGTGTAGGTGGGGCTTTTCACCGCCCCTTGATAACCGTAGGCCCGCAAAATGCCGCGCGTTAAGGTCGTTTTACCTGCCCCTAAATCGCCTTCTAAATAAACACGCCCGTGACCTTTTAGCGCTTGACCCAGCGCTTCGCCAAAAGCGACGTGGGCCGCTTCATCGTTCAATTGCACCTGCATGTTGGCCGCCTTCACGGGTTAATTAACACTCGTGCATAGGATGCCAGATCACTTGCTAACAGGCCACGCTCGCCCGCTGCTTTAGCGGCTTCATCCCCCGCTAAAGCGTGTGCCATCACGCCCAGCCATGCGCTCTGCTCCAGGCTATTAAACTGCCCCACCAAAGCGCCTAATATACCGCTTAATATATCTCCCATCCCGCCACTCGCCATGCCTGGATTCCCGTAAGGGCAAACCACCAATCCGCTCGGCCCGGCAATCAGGCTGCCTGCTCCTTTCAATATCACTATACCGCCACGAGCGCGTTGCAATGCACGGGCAGCCTCAGGCCGGTCGGCTTGGACATCAGACACAGAGCACCCCAGCAGCCTTGCTGCCTCACCAGGATGAGGCGTGAGTATCCAGTTATCCCGGCGGAGGTCTGGCCAGCGGCTTGCCAACAAGTTGAGCGCATCGGCATCCACTACCAGCGGTGAAGAAGCCTTAAGCGCGCTTTGCAACATCGCCTGCCCCCAGGACTCTTGCCCAAGCCCTGGCCCTATCACCACCACATCCGCTGAGGCAGGCAAATCTGCCGCATCAGCACCACCACGCACCGCCCGCACCATGACTTCTGGGCAGCGCACTAGGCTTGCGGTGATATGTTCGTGTGCCGTGGCCAACGTTACCTTACCGGCACCCAAGCGTGCAGCCGCCTGGGAAGCCAGCAGCGCTGCGCCACCAAAGCCCGGCGCTCCGCCCATCACCAGCACATGCCCCAAGCTGCCCTTATGACTAGTACGAGAACGTGGAGTGAAAGCCTCGCCGAGCAGCGCATCATCCAGCCGCCAAGCGGTAGGTGGAATATCAAAAAATGCCTGGGCTTTGACGCCCAGCGGGCGAAAATCGATATCGCCGGTATACGCCGGGGCATCACCGGTATGCAGACCAATTTTGTCGCCAATAAAGGTTACCGTGCAGGTGGCTTCCACTGCTGTGCCTAACATCGCGCCAGTATCGGCTGAAATGCCCGACGGGATATCCAGCGCCAGCACTGGCTGAGATGCCGTATTCATCGCTTTAATGGCCTGCTTAATGCTGCCTTCGACCTCGCCGGAAAGCCCGGTACCCAGCAACGCATCGACAATGACCTCACCGGCAAGCGTAGTGTGCGGGTGCCACTCTTCAAACCCTACCCCGGCGGCCGTTGCCAGCTCCGCGGCACGGGCAACGTCGCCAGAAAGCGCGTCTCGCGGCTTGAGGGAAAGGCGCTGCACCTTAAGCCCCGACTGCATGGCCAGCGCCGCCAATACATGCCCATCGCCGCCGTTATTACCGCCGCCGCAAAGCACCGTGACACTGCGCGCCTGAGGCCAGCGGGAACGAAAGCTGTGCCAAGCGCTAGAGGCGGCTCGCTGCATCAAGGCAAAGCTTTCGATACCGCCTGCAATGGTGCGCTGATCCAGCTCGCGCACTTGAGTCGCCTTATAAAGGGGGCGTAGCGAAGAGGTACTCAACGTAGACACGATTGCTCCTTAAATAGGGTACTAAATCAACGCTTAAACACAGCCAGTGTCAGCTTAGGCACGCACGGCATGTTGTGGCAGAGGCTAATGCGTTAGCATAGCGCGCTTAACGCACCACCGTTGACTGACCATGCCAAGTTCCACGACTTTTTCACTGTCTCGCAACCAGCCGTCGCGTGAACACCCGACTCACGAACGGCTATCCGCAGAACAGCTTCGCCAGCTTGCCGCACTGATTAAACAGTGGGGGCGCGAGCTGGGCTTTCAGCAGGTGGGTATCACTGACACTGATCTAAACGACCACGAAACGCACCTCACCAACTGGCTGGATAAAGGCTACCACGGCGAGATGGGCTTTATGGCGAAGCACGGCACCAAACGCACGCGACCTGACGAACTGGAACCCGGCACCCGCCGGGTCATCAGCGTGCGCATGGACTACCTGCCCGCCGAAGTAGAGAGTGCCAAAGTGCTTGGCCAACCCAACCGTGCCTATGTCTCCCGCTACGCGCTGGGCCGTGATTATCATAAATTAATGCGCAAACGCTTGGCGCAGTTAGCAAAGCACATCGAGCAAGAAGTAGGAAAATTTGGTTTTCGCGCCTTCGTCGACTCCGCCCCGGTGATGGAGCGTGCGCTCGCCCAAAAAGCAGGCTTAGGGTGGTTCGGTAAAAACGCCATGTTGCTGAATCCCAAAGCGGGCTCGCTGTTCTTTCTTGGGGAGCTGTATACCGACCTACCGCTGCCTGTCGATGCTCCTTTTGCGCAAGAGCATTGCGGCAGCTGTAGCGCTTGCCGCACCGCTTGTCCCACAGGGGCCATCGTGGACGATAAGGTCGTCGATTCGCGCAAGTGCATCTCTTATCTCACCATTGAGCTGCACGGCGCGATTCCCGTGGAGTACCGTCGCGCCATGGGCAATCGCGTGTATGGCTGCGACGACTGTCAGCTCGTTTGCCCGTTCACACGCTTCACAAAATTCACCCAAGAAGAGGACTTCTCCCCACGCCACGACCTTGACCGCGCATCGCTTATTGCGCTGTTTAGCTGGGGCGAAGAGGAATTTTTGGACAAAACCGCAGGCAGCCCCATTCGCCGCATTGGCTATGAGCGCTGGCTACGTAATCTTGCCGTCGGGTTAGGCAATGCTCCGTGGAGTGATGCCGTCGAGGCAGCGCTGTGGGCACGTCGTGCCTATCCCAGCGCGCTAGTACGCGAACACGTTGCCTGGGCACTCGACGAGCAGCGCCATAAGCGAGATGCGCGTATCGCGACACGCGCATGAGGGCTACTCCTCTTCGTCGCCACCACCTTCAATACGCAAAAACGTGCTGCGGTAATGGGCAAGCTCCGCAATCGACTCCTTGATATCATCCATCGCCAAGTGGGCATTCTGCTTTTTGAAGCCCGCCAGCGCACCGGGGTTCCAGCGCTTCGCCAACTCTTTGACGGTCGAGACATCCAAGTTGCGATAGTGAAAGAACGCCCACAAGTCGGGCATTTCCCGCTCTAAGAAGCGGCGGTCTTGATGAATACTGTTGCCGCACATCGGCGAGGAGCCCGCCACCACGTACTGGCGTAAAAAGTCGAGAGTTTGGCGCTCGGCTTCTTTAGTTTCGATGGTGCTCGCTTTCACCCGCGCCACCAGCCCAGACTCACCGTGGGTTTTCTGGTTCCAATCGTCCATTCCGGCCAAGAGGCTATCGGGCTGTTTGACGGCGATCACGGGGCCTTCTGCCACGACATTCAACTGAGCATCGGTGATGAGTGTCGCCACCTCGATAATGCGCTCTTTATCCGGCTCCAGGCCGGTCATTTCCAAATCAATCCATACCAACAGGTCGCTACGCGGTGCGCCGCTTTGCTCGCTCATTGCATTCATTCCTTGGCCAGTTTCGCCCTGACATCGGCGAATAAAGTAAAAGTGTCGCTTATATTGCGCTAACCCGCACCCCATACAGGACAGTTGACCGCCCTGGTGGGTACAATGACGTCTATTGTAACGATCATCAGGTGGTCATGAGCAAACGTAAATTAAGCCGCCAGCAGCAGTGGCGAGTCGAGAAGATTCAAGCCGAACGCGCCCAGCGCGCTGAAAAGCGCGATTCCAAGGATGCCGAAAAGCTCTCTGCAGGCGAATACGGCCCAGAGCAGCCGGGTCGAGTGATGGCCCACTTTGGCCGTACGCTGGAAGTGCGTGACGCCGACGGCACACCTATACGCTGCCACCTGCGCGCCAACCTTGATGGCTTGGTGACCGGCGACCGAGTGATCTGGCGGGCAGGCCAGGATGGCTCTGGCGTGGTGGTTGCCCGTGAAGAGCGCGACAGTATTTTGAAACGCCCTGACCCACGCGGCCAGCTTAAGCCGGTAGCCGCTAATATTGATCAGCTGCTGATTGTATTCGCCGTCGAGCCTGCACCCCACCCCAACCTGATTGACCGCTATCTGGTAGCCGCTGAAGCTACCGGCATCGCGCCTGTGCTGGTGCTGAATAAAACCGATTTACTGCCAGACGATGGCGGCGAACTCGGTCAGCTGCTGGAGCGCTATCACCAGCTAGGCTATCCGGTGGTACGCACCACCACGGCCAACCCCGAAGGGCTGGATAAGTTGCGCCAGCAGCTCGCGGGCCGCACCTCGGTATTCGTCGGCCAGAGTGGCGTGGGGAAATCATCGCTCATAGACCTGCTGCTGCCCGACGAAACCCTGCGCATTGGCGCGCTATCGGAAGATTCGCGTAAAGGCACGCACACGACGACCACAGCGCGTCTCTATGCCATGCGCAGCGACGAAGTAAGCAATGGCGAACTTATCGACTCGCCCGGCATTCGCGAGTTTGGCCTGATCCATCTGGACGAGCAGGAAGTGACCGGTGGTTTCATCGAGTTCCACCCCTATTTGGGCCTTTGCCGCTTCCGGGACTGCCGCCACCGCAATGAGCCGGGCTGCGCTTTACTGGACGCCGTCGAGGCAGGCAAGATTCATCCAGAGCGTTTCGCCAGCTATCGACGTATTCTCGATAGCTTGAATCCGCAGTGACGAACCTACAATGACCAGGGCAACACCGCCGTTAGCCTCGTTGCAGTTGTCTTAATGTTAAGGGAGCCGGATATGAGCACCGCCAGCCACTCATCAGAACACAATCTATTGCCACTCATCGTGGAGCCGGAGCAGTTACAAGAGCACTTACAGGCGCCTGAACTGCTGATTATCGATGTGCCCGCCAATGGCGAAAGCTACCGTCAGGGCCACGTTCCCGGCGCCATTTATCTGGATTTTCGCTACTTGATGCGCGGCGAAGGCCCGGTGCCTAATGACGTACCGTCGGTAGAGTTTCTGTCTCGATTATTCAGCGCGCTGGGCTTGACCCGCGACACACACGTGGTGGCCTACGATGACGAAGGCGGCGGCTGGGCAGCTCGCCTGCTCTGGACGCTGGAGCTGATCGGCCACACCCGCTACTCCTATCTGAATGGCGGCATTCACGCCTGGCGCGACGCCGGTCTGGAAGAGAGCACCGAACTCACCGCGCCAACCCCCAGCGAATACCACGCCGAGATTCTTAACCCCAGTGCCGCCATCACTTGTGATGAGATCAAAGATAAGCTCGGCAACAAACAGTTTGCCATCTGGGACGCTCGCTCCAAAGCGGAGTACGACGGAGAACGCGGCAACAATAAACACCTGGGACACATCCCCGGTGCGGTGAACATGGATTGGCTAGACGCCATGGATCGCAGCCGGGCGCTGAGAATCCGCGACTACGCCGAGCTCATGACCGAACTTAATGCCCTAGGGCTCACTCCCGATAAGGAAATTGCCACCCACTGCCAAAGCCACCACCGCAGCAGCTTTACTTGGCTTGTAGGTAAAGCGCTAGGCTTTAATATACGCGGCTACGCGGGTTCCTGGGGTGAATGGGGCAACCGCGACGATACACCCATCGAGAAATGAAGATATTACTGTGACCCTTTCCCAAAAAGCCTTTTCACTACTTCAATACCCCTTGCCTCAACACGCGCTGTCGCGTCTGACGGGTAAGTTTGCCCAGTGCGATACCCCCTGGGTGAAAGACACCCTGATTAAAGCGTTTATCAAGCGCTTTAAGGTGGATATGAGCCAGGCGCTGGAGCCAGACCCCACCGCCTACGCCACATTCAACGACTTTTTTACCCGCGCGCTGAAAGCGGATGCTCGCCCACTGGGCGAAGGTCTACTGAGCCCTGCGGATGGCACGCTTTCACAGTTTGGCCGCCTCACCACGGCGGGCAAACTGGTGCAGGCAAAAGGGCATACGTTTTCCGTCCAAACCCTGCTGGGCGGCGACAAAGCGTTAGCTGATGAGTTTTTGAACGGCAGCTTCGCGACGGTTTATCTCTCGCCAAGCGACTACCACCGCGTGCATATGCCAGTGACCGGCACGCTGCGGGAAATGATCTACGTGCCGGGGCGACTCTTTTCGGTCAACCAAGCCACCGCCAACTACGTGCCCGGCTTGTTCGCCCGCAATGAGCGTTTGGTGTGCATCTTTGATACCGAGCACGGCCCTATGGCGATGGTGCTGGTCGGCGCCATGATTGTGGCCGCCATTGAAACCGTCTGGTCTGGGCAAGTAACACCGCTGTCGGGCCACCCTCAGCGCATGCGCTTCGGGCAGCCGATTGTGCTGGAGAAAGGTGCTGAGATGGGCCGCTTCAAGCTCGGCTCCACCGTCGTGTTGTGTTTCGCTAAACCCGTGGCGTTTGGCAACCACGCGCTAGGGGCAACAGTGCAAATGGGGCAGAGCCTCGCCACCCCAACGCCCTGAGCCAGGCTGGCCGCGTTGTTAGCAGTTAGCCGTCGAAAACGCCAAGACCTCTTCCAGGCGCGCTTTACCCAGCGCTAATTGGATCAAACGATCCAGCCCCAGCGCCACGCCGGAAGAGGCTGGCAGCCCCTGTTCTAGCGCTGCCAGTAGATGAGCATCGACATCTACTTCAGGCAGCCCCAACCGGCGACGCTCGGCATTATCTGCGTCGAAACGCTGGCGCTGCTCCTCGGCATCGGTCAACTCATCGTAGCCATTGGCGAGCTCGATACCGTTCAGGTATAGCTCAAAGCGAGAGGCCACCCATTCGCCATCGGCATCCTGATGACGTCGCGCCAGCGCCGCTTGGCTCGCAGGATAGTCAACGACTACGCTAAGCTCCTGTTGCCCCAAGGTTGGCTCGATAACCATTCCCATGAGCAGATCCAGGCAAGTATCGCGCCCCTCCTCGGCTAGCGCTTGGGCCGACATATTGCCCCGCTCTGCTGCTAGCGACCGCAGCGTGACCAGCGACGTGGTGAACGGGTCTACCTCCAAGTGGCGATGAAAGAGTTCGCGATAACGGTAGTACACCACCGGGCCAGGTGACTGGGGCAATACGTGCTCCACCAGCGCCGTTGTCTCCTCTATCAACTGCGCCAGCGTGAAACCAGGGCGGTACCACTCCAGCATGGTGAATTCGATATTGTGCCGAGCCCCCACTTCGCCATCACGAAAGCTTTTTGCCAGCTGAAAAATGGGGCCGCTGTCGGCCGCCAGCAGTCGCTTCATATGAAACTCAGGCGAGGTTTGCAGCCATAGCTTGCGCTGACCTTTATCGGTGCGGGCAAGCGACGATAGCGACACTAGATGCACGTCGGTGCTGCCCCCTTGGCCGAGCACTGGCGTCTCCACCTCCCATATGCCCCGAGCAGCAAAAAAGGCGCGCACCGTCGCGATCAAACGTGCGCGCTCGCGCAAGGTGCCTATCGTTGCCGTTGGCTGCCAGTTCAGTGTCATTCCCTTCTCCCTAACAACATAAAGCCACGCAACAGTATCGCGTGGCTTTATGAACGAAACGCTTAAGCGACTATGTCTGCCGCTTTTATCATCGCGCGGTTAAGCGCGTGATACGTACTCACCAGAACGGGTGTCGATTTTCAGCACTTCACCCTGATTGATGAACAGCGGTACGCGAACCACAGCACCCGAAGATAGCGTAGCAGGCTTAGAACCACCCTGTGCCGTATCGCCTTTTAGGCCTGGGTCAGTCTCTACGACTTCCAGCTCGATGAAATTAGGCGGCGTTACGGAAATGGCCTTATCGTTCCACAAGGTAAGAATGTAAGGTACCTGCTCTTTTAGCCACTTGACGGTATCACCCAGCGCTTTTTTCTCTACCGCATACTGCTCAAACGAGCCGTCGGTCTTCATGAAGTACCACATATCACCGTCGGTATAGAGGTACTCCATTTCCAGATCCATGACGTCAGCGCCTTCTAAAGAGTCGCCAGACTTGAAGGTTTTCTCACCCACACGGCCTGTCATCAGGTTGCGCAGCTTCACGCGGTTGAACGCCTGGCCTTTACCCGGCTTCACCAGCTCGTTCTCAACGATCGAACAGGGGTCGCCGTCGAGCATTACTTTCAAACCTGCCTTGAATTCGTTGGTAGAATAGTTCGCCATAATGCCTCTCAATGGTCTGTTTCAATTGTCTATGTCGTACGTGCGGCGATCCGCCAGCCACTTACGTTACCGTCAGTTGCGTCATTGCGAATAGCAACGCCGCTAAGTGCGCGCATGATAACCCGAAGGAGGGCTTTTTGCAGGAGAACATCATTATCGCTGGTCACCACGCCCATGCCCAGGTTTCAACCTCCTGGCAGCAGCAGCTTTCTCATGCGATTCGTGATCCCGACACGCTCTGCCAACGCCTTGGTTTAGACGCCCAATGGCTGCCCGAAGTGCAGGCCGGACATCGTCTGTTCGATATTTGCGTGCCCGACGCTTACCTTGCCCGCATTAAGCCCAACGACCCTAATGACCCGCTGTTGCGTCAAGTGCTGCCTATAGGCGATGAAACACTGGCCTCACCGGGCTACGTCACAGACCCGTTAGAGGAAGCCGACCACCGCCCCGTCAAAGGGCTGATCCATAAATATGCAAACCGGGTACTTCTGATAGCAAGCCCAGCCTGCGCAATCAACTGCCGCTACTGCTTTCGCCGCCATTTTCCTTATAGCGAGAACTCGCCTTCCCGCGCCCAGTGGCAGGAAGCGCTGGACTACCTACGTGCCGACACCTCGATTCACGAAGCCATCCTATCAGGAGGCGACCCCCTTGCCGCCAGCGACCGGCAGCTGGCGTGGCTGGTTGAACAGCTAGAGAGCATTCCTCACCTAAAACGGCTGCGCATTCACACCCGCTTGCCCGTGGTCATTCCCGACCGTGTGGATGAAGGCCTGCTGAGCTGGTTAGGCAGCACCCGCTTACAAAAAGTCGTCGTGCTGCATATCAACCACGCCAATGAGATCGACCAAGCCGTGGTGGATGCCTGCACGCGCTTAAAACAGGCAGGCGTCACGCTGCTAAACCAGAGCGTTCTATTACGGGACATTAACGACAACGTGCCTACCCTCGCAGCCCTCTCGGAACGGCTGTTTGAAGCAGGCGTGCTGCCCTACTACCTCCACGTACTCGACCCAGTTCAGGGCGCCGCGCACTTTGACGTGCCTGACAAAGAGGCGCAAGCGCTCATACAAGCACTATTGGAACACTTACCCGGCTTTCTCATGCCACGGCTGGTGCGTGAAGTGCCAGGTAAGATGAGCAAGACGCCTTTGTGATCCCGATGATCTTAAGAAAGTCAGGGCATACGACAACGCCAAGTGCCGTTATCTATGGCACTTAGCTATTTATCCTAGCTCTTTGAAAGAAGCATCAGGGCGCTTCCCCAAAGCTTGATTGACTGCTTTAACGCTCAGCCGCATGGCAGGCAAGAGCACCCAAATTAACGGTCTCAATAGCCAGCGATAGCTATTAACCCGGCATCTAAACTTTCAGTCGAGCAGTTCCCCCTCGACCCCAGACTGGCGTACTAGCAGCCCTTAACAGCGACCCAGCCACCCCAGCAGCTCACGCTGTACGTCTTGTGAAGGTAGATACTCCTGCTCCAGGCGCCCTTGTGGTTGGGCTTTAAGCAAATGGAAAAAAGCCACTTCATGCTCAGTCAGGCCGCTGCTCGGCAGCTCGGCTTGAACCGGCTCTGGCACGGCGCAGTCACGGCAAAATGCCTTGAAGTGCGCCTCGCTCATCATCAGCGGAGTAATCGTAGGCAGTACCTGCCTCGCTCTGGCCAGCATCAGCAGTCCCCAAGTATCCATATCGCCCCAATAGGCGACCGCTTTTGTTTTTAGCGCCTCACCTGATAGCCAGTGTACATCTAGCCCTGCGCCAAGAATCGCCACTGTACCCGGCATGCCGGGTAGCAAGTGCTCACACTGCTCATTCTCGACCACCACCACCCGCGAGCCCGGCAGGCAAGTATCCGCCAGTTCTCTGGCGGTGATGCGCTGACGCTTAAAAGGCAGCAACCCCTTCTCCAAGGGCACCACCAGCAGCCAGTGATCTTTATCGTCGGGGGCATCCAGAAAACCGTTTAAGCCTTGTTGGCTAGCCATGCCGTCGTAGCGTTCATCCAGCAGGCGTGTCAGTAACACCGTGTTGCGCTCGATAAACTTGGTGTCCACCCTCAGTCCGTTGAGCAATCTTAATGGTCGACCTTCTGCCATCCCCGGAGAAAGCGAGTCCGCCAGCGCTGCAGCGGCAGTGATTTCGCTAACAGACTTATTGCGCCAGAGGGCGCGTTCGCGAACCAGCACCTCCCAGTAACGCTGGTTGACGCTGCCTACCAGAGTTTCCAGCAGCGCAAACTCCTGCTGCACGTCGCCATCCGCCGTAGCGGCGGCCCATTCAGACGGCGTGTGCAACACCCACTGCACGGGGAGTGACACCGGCTCAGCAGCAGCGCGGAAGTTGATATCTTGAAACACCACCTCACCAACGGTTATCTGCCGCCAGCGCTGCACATGGGCCTGCACCAGACCGGTTTGATCGGCAAACTGGCGGCCGCTGGGTTTGCCAATGGGGATCACCAGCGGCCAACTCTCCGAGGATAACAATCGCTCTACCCGCCAGAACGCTTGCTGCCACTGCTTAGCCAGGCGAGCAGCGATCTCACTCGGGGACTTCATTGCGCGCCTCACGCCGCTTTTCACGCACGGCATCCAGCGCCTGCCAACTGATCGGCGTCAGGCTGGAGGCATTACCACGGCGATGCACCACCACCGCCGAGCGGGTGTGCTTGCGCAGCAAACGCATCTCCTTATTGGGGGTAATAAACAGCGCATGAAGGTGGAATTCGTTGAGCGCGGCAATAATTCGCCCAGCTACAGCATTCGAACTGCGCGAAAAGGCTTCATCCAGCACGATGGTGCCAAACAGCGGCCGAGGGCTGCCGTCGGGGCACAGCGCGTAACTCAGCGAGGCCGTCAGCACATAGGAGGCGATAATCTCTTTTTCGCCACCGCTACCGCCCTGGGAACCCGAGCGGGTTTCAATCACACGCCCATCGGCCCGGTCGATCATGGCGACTTTAAACTCAAGCCTAAAACGCGGATCCAATAGCGCTCGCGCGCCGAGGGTGCGCTGGCGTTCGCAGGCATCGCGCAGCAGGGCGATAATATATTGCAACGCCTTGTACTGGCTTTCGCCGCCATCCTCGACAAACCGCGACGAGGCGAGCGCCGTATTGGCCCGGGTAAAGGTGCGCAGGCTTTCATGCACCACCTTGTTGGCCACTAACTGTAGGTAACGGCCGCGCTGGAAGTCTACCCGCCGCAGGGTGTTATTGAGGTCTTCCAACCGCTCTTCGATCCGCTCTACTTCCCCCTCGATGGTGGCCAGCAGCTGTGATACGCCCTGATCGGAAGAGTCGGTGAGGTATTGCTGAAAACGCTGCTGCTTGTCGGGCAGTGCTTCTTCGGTGAGCACCTTGAGTCGGGCCAGGTAGTCGGGCACATCGTCGAGCTCCCGCCCAACCTCAGAAAGCGCCCCGCGGTCTTCCCGCTGGGCATCCGACATGGCTTTGACCAACTCTTTTTCCACTCGGCTTTGGGTCGTCCGCAAGGTGGTCAGTTGCTGTTGCAACTGGGTAGTAGCTTGGCGCTCCAGCTCATCAACATTGGCAAGCTGCCGTTGATCAAGGGGAGAGAAATGGCCATCAGCAAGGGTGCGCTCCGCCTCCTTCAGCCCTGCTTCGCTTTTGCGAAACGCCTGCTGCTGCTCTTTTTGGGCGGTTTCCAGCCGGTTGTTTAACTGGGCACACTGCCTGATGCACTGCGTTTTTTGCTGCTCCAGCGTGGCCAACTCATCGCGGGCTTGCTCCAGTTGGCGTTTGGCTGTCGCCGCATCGGAATCGGGTGCGGTCAAGGCGGCCAGTTTGTCCCGCTGCTGTTGCCATTCACGCTCGGCCTGGGGCGCATTGATCTCCTCATAGTCCAACGCTGCCAGCCTGGTTAACAGCACTACCTGCTGTTCAAGCGCAGCCAGTGAGGCCTTCGCCTGCTCCTCTTCCGCCCTGGCGCTCTGTAAGCGCGCTTCTGCTTCGCTGATTTGCGCGCTTAACGCCGCCAGCCGGTCACGGTTATCAAAGCCAGTTTGCCAATCGTCGCTTAGCCGCTTCTGATCCTGCTTGTCAAAAAAGCGTGCCTTGCCCGACATCAACCCTTCCGCCGTCATGGCATGGGGAGTCTCTCGCAACCTCTCCGGCGAGCCAACGCAGTGCCTGTCCAGCCCGGCTAAAAGCTCCTTAACCGCTTCCCGGTAGGGGTGATCCTTGTAGTCGAGCTTGCGGGTAAAGCCATCCTCAAAAAAGCGCGGCTGGCTGGCGGGCGGTTTCACTTCCAGGAGTCGTACATGCAGCGCATTGTGGCGGCTATTGATCCAGTCTAGCGCTTGGTGGCTGGCCTCCGGCGGCACCAAAATACGCAACCGGTGGCTACCCATCGCCCGTTCAATCGCGCCGCGCCAGGCTTGCTCGTCCGCTTTTACCTGTACCAGCTCGGCGACAAAGGGCAGGTCGTCTTCGCCGAGTGCCAACGCTTCGGCCAGCAGGGAGCGAAATTGTTGAAAGCGCCCCGGGATATTAGACCCTGGGCGCGCTTTCGCCTCGGCCAGCTCTTTGTGCAACTCCGTGCACTCATGCTCCATCCGATAGCATTGGCTGCCCTGCTCAAAGGCCGCCTGCTTGGCGGCGTCAAGCGCCTGCTGAACCTCGCGCAACTGCTCGGCAGCCAGCATCTGATTGGTGGCGACCGCTTCACGGTTGAGGGCATCGTCAAAGGAGAGCGAGCGTGCCAATCGCTGGTAGTCTGCCGCATGGCGCTGGCAGCGCTCCAGGTTGGCTTGCTTTGCCTTGACCAGCGCTTCCAGGGTCTCAATATCCGAACCGCCCAGACGCAGATAAGCTTCATTTAAACGCTCACAGGTACGCTGCTGGTGAGTGCAGCTCTCCTCAGCGGCTGCCAACTCGGCCTCGGCCTGCTGGGTTTGTTGCTGAAGACGCTCGGCTTCGGCCTTCCACAGCCGGTGAGCCTGTTCACCAAACCACACCGGCAGTACCCGGCTGAGGGTTTCCTGGTCATCAAGTAGCGTTTGGTTGTGCAGGTACTTATCCCAACCGGTTTTAATCGGTTCCAGAGAGCGCTGCTGGCGGCGGGCGATTTCAAGCTCTTCATGAATGGCGGTGAGGTCATCGAAGCTATCGGCGACTTCCCGGGCGCGCTGAAACTGGGCGTTATCGTCTAGCACTAACTCGCGAAAAATTTCGTCAATGCTGTTTAGCTGCTTCAACCCTGCCGCTCGGTTGAGCAAGTTGAAGGCGTTATCACGCACTTCGAAAAAGTCCCGCAGCCTCGCTAAAAAGCCCTTTTTGCTGGGGTACGTCCAGATACCGGTGTCTGTCTTATCCTGTTGGCGCAAGGCGCGCATACCGCCTTCCTGCTGCAGTGTCAGCCAGCGATGCAGAGTATGTTCGGGGGCAGTACTGAACAACCAGAGCTTTTTCATATCCGAGGGCGACATGCTGGTGCTGTCGAACCACAGCAGGGCACCGATACGCACCAGGCTTTCACCATTACTGAGCGTCGCCACCAGCCCCGTCACGGTCTTACCGGGCCGGGCAATATGCGACTGCCCCTCACTGCCATCGCCGGGGCCACTCACCCCGCGCACGTAAGAGACCAGATCCCGGTCACTCTCATGGCCACCGGTAGAGGCAAGGTTGTACTTGGGATTGGCCGTGAGCAGGGTCATCAATGCATCCACCAGCGTGGTCTTGCCACTGCCAGTGGGACCAATGATGGCGCTACCCTGAGCGTCGATATCAGCCTTGTGCATACCACCAAAGCCACCCCAGTTGAACAGCTCCAGGGTTTGCAGGATATAGGTGGGAGCCAACTGCCAGGCGGTCGCCTGTTCCTCATCCAGCAGCGAAGGCTGGCTAGGCGTTGCCGTGATCATGGCATCCCCTCTTTGTCACTGTCCTGGCGGTCACTACTCTCCGCGGCGACTCTTGCCTTTAACTCATACAGCAAGGCAGTGAGGTTCTCCGGGTTGGCCAGGTGAGCGATCATTGGCCGGATGACTACCCGCTCGTGACTGTCCGGCGCCGAGACCAGGCCATGCCCCTTGAGCTGATCCAATAATTGCAACATGCGCGTGCGCTCCCGGGCCTCGCTGCCACTCTCCCCCAAATACACCTGCATATGCGGAATCAGCTCGTCAACCGCCACCATGGCGTCACCGGCGCCCGTGCCAGCGTCCTGCTCGTAAGCGATGAAGTGCTGACGCAAAATAGCCACCAGCAGCGTCTGCTCCATATTCAGCCGCTGCTTGCGCACCAGTGGATGCGACCACTCGTCTTGAAACACATCGCCATCCTCATGACGCACCGCCAGAAATACCAACCCACGGATCTCATCGGCGCGGGCAATTAAATCCAGGGGCTCTAACGTTGCATTGAGCCTCTCCATGGAGGCCAGGGCCGTTCGATAAAGATGCGGGCGCAGGCTCTCTTCCAGCAGCCCCATACGCAGCAGCTCTTGAGCCACTTCCCGCAGTTTGACGTCGGTACGCGCGCTATTTTCTCCGTCGGTACCTGCGAGCCCTTCCTCAGCCATTGAATGGGACGAATCCTTCCCTTCTGGAGGCGATTGCTCTTCACTCACCTCGTCTGCCTGCTGGCGTCCAACAATCTGATCAAAAACACCCGCCATACTTAAAACTCCCACTCAATGCCCTGCAACGCCTGCTCACTCAAGGAAACCAGCGGCACTTTGAATAGCCAATCGCACTGTTCATCATCGGTAATGACTACGTCCTGAACATCCTGCCCGGTTATCTCAACCCCAGCTTCCCGCGCCATGCCCAGCCAGAGTGCCAAGGTTTCCAGGTCATGACTGGGCGGCAGGCGCTCGGCGAGCTCCAGCAGGGTGAGTGGGCGCCCTTCTGCCGCCAGCAGCGCCAGTGTTTCCTGCACCAAAGCGTCGCGGTCGAGCCCATCCAGAGAATCCCAGAACTCAGTCTCGACATCGCTCAAATCGCTCGTCTGCTGAGCCAAATCCAGCGTCTCCTCCTGCTCGTTTTCCAGCACCTTGAAACGCAGCCGCTCGATCACCGATAAGTTGCCCAAGGCAAAGCCCAGCGGCGGCAGCGCTGACATCTCTGAACGACGCACTTTCTGGCGCTGCCAATCCAGCGCCTGAGCGGTATGAAAGATATCATTGAGCAACTGTCCGACGCGGTGGTGTTCGGCCGCCAAACCGGTCTTGAGGAAGCCTTTGACATCCTTTTCACTGCGCGCTCTGGCTTGTAATACGGACTGACTTTCCAGAACCAGCCGCATGCCCAGCTGTTTAAGATCCTGCCGCTGTAACCGACCAAGCGCTTTCTCAGCAGCGGGGTGGACGAGAATAGTGCGTAGCTGCTGGCGCATCATATCCAGCGCGGCGGTTTGGCGTAGCTGTTGCAAAAAACTATCGAACACACGGCCCTCTGGGGTGTCCAGCAAAGCCTCCTGACCATCCAGCAAGCGATCGACAATATCCCCCCGATGATACTTCTCGGACATGATCGATTGGCGCAGTTGGCGATCCGCCTCTCGCCAGGAGTCTTCCACTCGCCGAAAATCGGCACGCAGCCCAGTGGCCAAATGAAACACTTCTCTTATATTTTCAATAGCTTGCTGTTCCGAAAGCACCGGCACATGACCAGCCTCCGCGTCGGCCAATTCGCCCTCCAACTGTTGGATTTTGCGCCGAATCGCTGCTTTGCGACTCTCAGGGTTGGGGTTGAGGCTTACTTCCAGGCTTTCGATTTCCCGTTGCACCACCGACAGCCGCGACGCAGTAGAGGTCATGATGCGGTTGTCCAGCGAATCGACAAACTGAATCGCCGACGACAAGGCATCGGTGGCATACAACCGTTGACCACGCTCAGTGACCAGGCCCCGACGTATCCACTCGCGCAGCTCACGCCCAGCCTGCTGTCGCGTATTGTCAGGATCAATGGCGTACTCATCCTGCTCGGCATAACGCCCCAGCATTTGCGACAGCGCCTCTAGCGCGTCTGACTCGGCGATACCATCTTCGCTAAACTCAAACAACGAGGTCAGGCAGCCCAGCACCAGGGGCGCTCGGGGGGATGCCAGCAACAGCCAGGCAGGGTGCTGCTTGCGAGCAGCGATGTAGTGGCGTGTGCGTTGCTGGGGGTTACTATCCATAGTGATACATCTAAGCTGGTTGAGTATTAAGCGCTATCTACCCCAGCGACTCCGCCGTCACATTGGCAGCAGGCGCTTGGGTAGAGTGATGGCGATTGATTGCACTCAGCACGCCTTTCATGGAGGCGCTAGTGATGCTTTCATCGGTACCTACGCCAAATACGGCTTTGCCATCAATGCGTACTTCCACGTAAGCGATCGCTTCGGCATCCGCCCCTTGGCCGCGGGAGTGTTCATGATAGTCAATGATTTCGACCTCTTGGCCGCTCGCCACCAGCGCCTTGATGAACGCGGCCAGCGGGCCGTTGCCTTCACCGGTCAGGGTCTGGCGTTGGCCGCCGTTTTCGACAATGGCCTCTAGCGCAACTTTTGGGCTATCTGGCTCGGAGGAAAAACGGTGATTCACCAGTGCCAGCGGTGACCGCTGCTCTAAATACTCATCGGCAAAGGCTTGGTAGATCATTTGTGAGGTGATCTCTTTACCGGTGCGGTCCGCCACTTCCTGCACCACTTGGCTGAACTCGATGGAGAGCCTGCGGGGCAGCTCGATACCGTGCTCCTGCTCCAGCAGGTAGGAGATTCCGCCTTTGCCTGACTGGCTGTTGACGCGAATCACGGCTTCGTAGCTGCGCCCGACATCCATGGGGTCGATGGGCAGGTACGGCACGTCCCAAGGGGCTTCGGGGTTGGCGCGACGCTCGGCCATGCCCTTCTTGATGGCATCCTGGTGCGAACCGGAAAACGCCGTGAACACCAGGTCGCCCACGTAAGGATGGCGCGGATGAACCGGCAGCTGGTTGCAGTACTCCACTTCGCGCATGATCGGGGTGATATTGGAGAAATCGAGCTGGGGGTGTACGCCCTGGGTATACATGTTCATGGCCAGCGTCACGATATCGACATTGCCAGTACGCTCGCCGTTGCCAAATAGCGTGCCCTCGACGCGATCCGCTCCCGCCATCAACGTGAGTTCGGCCGCCGCGACGCCGGTGCCGCGGTCGTTGTGCGGATGAACGCTGACGATCAATGTATCGCGCTTTTTCACATGGCGGCAGAACCACTCGATCTGATCAGCGTAGTTGTTGGGCGTAGCGACTTCGACCGTGGCTGGCAGGTTGACGATCATTTTGTTGTCGACGCTGGGGCCAAAGGTGTCCATCACCGCTTCGACGATCTCGACCGCGAAATCCATCTCCGTGGTGGTGAATAGCTCGGGTGAGTACTGGAAAGTCCAGTTCGTTTCCGGATTGGCCGCCATCAGGTCACGTATCTGCGCCGTGGCGTCCACGGCAATTTGGATGCACTCGGTTTTGTCGACGCTAAACACCACCCGACGAAACATCGGGTCGGTGGCATTGTAGACATGCACGATGGCACGCTTGGCGCCCTTCAACGCCTCGAAGGTGCGCTCGATCAAGTGTGGACGCGCTTGGGTCAGCACCTGAATGGTCACGTCCTCAGGAATTTTGTCTTGCTCGATCAGCGAGCGTACGAAGTCGAAATCGGTTTGCGACGCAGAAGGAAAGCCCACTTCGATCTCTTTGAAACCGATCTTCAGCAGCATGTCGAACAACCGCTGCTTGCGCTCCTGATCCATGGGGTCGATCAGCGACTGGTTGCCGTCGCGCAGGTCGACGCTGCACCAGATGGGCGGCGTGTCGATACGCTGGCCGGGCCACTGACGGTCGGGCAGGTCTACCGCCACGAAAGGGCGATACTTTTTAGAGGGGTCCTTCATCATCATCGTGGCTCTCCTGTTATTCGTCGCGGTCAGGCTTTGCTTGCCCAGGCTGTGCTAGACTAGGCTTTGCTTGCGCGGCCGCCTGCAGGGCGGACTCCATGCGATCCAACTGGCTGCGCAGTGCGCGCACGTCGTCACGCAGGCCCTGTATCTCTGCAGCTTCGCCTTCTCCGCTTTCTAAATCAATCTGTGCGCTCTCTTTCTGCATCACGTCCAACACGATACCGATCATCATATTCAGGAAAATGAACGCATTCAAAAAGATGAAGGTCAGAAAGTAGATCCAGGCGTAGGGGTACTGCTCCATGGTGGGATACAGCACCGCCGTGGCCCAGCTCTCGAAGGTGGCCACCTGGAACAGCGTCAGCATGGCCAGCGCAATGTTGCCCCACAGCTGCTCATCCACGGTATGGAAGATGAAGCTGCCCACCGCCGCGTAGATATAGAAGATGATGAACATCAGCAGCGCCACGTAGCCCATCCGTGGAATGGACTTGATCAACGCCACCAGCAGCAGGCGCAGCTCGGGAATCATCGACACCAGACGCAGCACCCGGAAGATGCGCAGCAGGCGTGCCAGCAGCACCATCTCAGAGTCGTCCATGGGGATGAGGCTGGCCGTGACGATCAGGAAGTCGAAGATGTTCCAACCCTTCTTGAAGAAGTTGGTCAGATTGCGTTCGGCGGCCATGCGAATCAGCAGTTCCACCAGAAAGAAGATGGTGACGGCGACGTCCAGATAGGTCAGCCACTGCTCGAACTGACTGACCTCATCGTAGGTGCGGGCACCGATGGTCATGGCAGACAGCACGATGATGGCGATCACTACGGTCTCGAACAGCTTGTTACTACGCAGCTTTTCAAAGCGGGCTTGCCAGGTATTGAAGGGTTCACTCATGGAACAAGAAGTCTCTAAACGGTTAACGTCGACACTTTATACTAAAATTACACACCTTCCATACAAGTGATATCCTGTTGTTTCACTTGATGTATCTTCGCCTCCAGGGCAACCCTCTTTGCTCTGGCGATTTTTTTGATTTTTTGCGCTGGATGACCTCATGACACTGCTGTGGATCGCCTTACTGCCGTTACTGGGCGTACTGGTGCCGGCACTGACTGCCCAACGCGGCCGCACTTGGTGCTCGCTCGCAACGGGCATACTGCCAGCAACAGCACTGCTACTTACGCTGCTGCAAATACCTGCCCTGATGGAGGGTGAAGCGCTGCGTTTTGCTGCCACCTGGATGCCCGCACTCGGCCTGGAGCTTGCGTTTCGTCTCGATGGCCTGTCGCTGCTCTTCAACCTGCTCATTTTGGGCATTGGGCTATTGATTCTATTGTATGCCCATTTTTACTTGGCAAGCGATGAGCCTTTTGGACGCTTTTACGCCTTCTTGATGCTGTTTATGGCCTCGATGGTCGGCATCTCGATGTCCGATAACCTTATCCTGCTCTGGCTATTTTGGGAGTTGACCAGTCTCTCCTCCTTCCTGCTGATTGGCTTTTGGTCTTATCGCAGCGATGCCCGTAAAGGCGCGCGCATGGCGCTTACGGTAACCGGTGCAGGCGGCCTAGCACTGCTAGCAGGCTTACTGCTGCTGGGCGATATGGCCGGTAGCTATCGGATGGATGACGTGCTGGCCAGCGGCGCCACCATCGTGGCTGATCCGCTTTATCCGCTCATGCTCGGGCTTGTACTACTGGGTGCATTCACCAAATCTGCTCAGTTTCCGTTCCAGTTCTGGCTTCCCCATGCCATGGCGGCTCCCACGCCCGTTTCTGCCTACCTGCACTCAGCCACGATGGTAAAAGCGGGTATTTTCTTAATGGCCCGGTTGCATCCCGCCATTGCGGATAGCGCATTGTGGAGCGTGGTCGTGCCGCTGGTAGGTACCATCACGCTGCTTTACGGCGCGTGGTTTGCGCTGTTCAAAACCGACTTGAAAGGCATTCTGGCGTTTTCGACCGTCAGCCATTTGGGGTTGATCACCGTCCTGCTGGGCATTGGCAGCCCCATGGCCGTGTTGGCCGCGCTGTTCCATATCCTTAACCACGCCACCTTCAAAGCGGCGCTGTTCATGAGCGCGGGCATCATCGACCATGAAACCGGCACCCGAGAGCTGAAGCAGCTTGGCGGGCTCAGAAAGGCGATGCCCGTCACCGCACTGCTGACCACCTTAGCCGCCGCCGCTATGGCGGGGGTGCCGCTGTTTAACGGTTTCCTCTCGAAAGAGATGTTCTTTACCGAAACCCTCGCCACTCCAGTACTCGGCGGTTTGAGCTGGGTGCTGCCCGCCCTGGCGACGCTGGGCGGCATTCTCTCCGTCGCATACTCACTGCGGCTGGTTCATGCGGTGTTCTACAAACCCGCCCGCGAGCAAACGCCGAAAGCTCCCCACGAGCCGCCCCACCTGATGCGCTTGCCCGTAGAGCTGCTGGTGGCGCTATGTGTGCTGGTGGGTTTATTCCCTGCCTTTTTCGCGACGGGCATTTTGGAATTAGCCACTCAATCCGTTCTGGTCGAACCGTTGTCGTTCCATCTCGCCATCTGGCACGGCGTGAATTTGCCGCTGATGATGAGCTTGCTGGCCTTTGCAGCGGGCATTGCCATGTACTGGCGTCATGCCGATCTGCGCCGCTTTGTGCAGCCCTTCGCCAGTGTGGATGCGCGTCGCGTGTTCGAGCGGTTTATCATCACCGTGGGCTATCGCGCCGAGCAGATCATCACCAAGCTGGAAGGCAACTCGCTACAGCGCTATATGGGATGGTTGCTGGGTGCCGCCCTGCTGATGGGGCTGATCGGCCTTGCCAGCGTGCAAGAATTGACCGGCACCAAAGGCAACCAGCCGATAGATGGCGTGGTGCTGCTAGGCGCAGGCATGCTAATTTTTGGTGGTATTGCCACCGCAGCGACTCACCGCTACCGCTTAATTTCGCTGCTGATGCTGTCAGTAGTAGGGCTCTTTGTCGCCCTCACCTTCGCACGTTTCTCGGCCCCTGATCTCGCTTTGACCCAGCTATCGGTAGAAGTCGTCACCATGATTCTGCTGATGCTGGCGCTATTCTTCTTGCCACAAAAAACCCCCACCGAATCGAGCCCGTTGCGCAACGTGCGCGATATTCTGCTAGCCGGTGCGCTAGGGCTGGTGGTCGCCAGCTTGAACTACGCGGTGATGACCCGAGAAACGCTATCGATCTCCAACTTCTTCGTGGAGAACAGCAAACCCGGTGGCGGCGGCTACAACGTAGTCAACGTCATCTTGGTCGACTTCCGGGGCTTCGATACCCTGGGCGAAATTACCGTACTGGCCATTGCAGGCCTGGCTATCTTCAAGCTGCTCAACCGCTTGCGTCTGTTCATGCCCCACAGCGACGGTGAAGGCCGTGCTTGGTCGCCGGATCGCTACCCGGCCATTTTGACGTCTATCTCAATGACGCTACTACCACTGGCGCTGCTGGTCTCGGCCTTCATCTTCTTACGCGGCCATAACCAACCCGGCGGCGGCTTTATTGCCGGTTTGATCACTGCGGTTGCGTTGATCCTGCTGTACATGGCGCGGGGCGTTGAGTGGGCGCAGGAGCGCCTGAACTTCCCCTTCCAGCCGGTCGCCGTGGTCGGTGTGGCCATTGCCACGCTCACCGGGCTAGGCAGCTGGCTATTGGGCTATCCCTTCCTGACCTCGTCGTTTGGGTATTTCAGCCTGCCGCTGATTGGCACGTTCGAGCTTGCCACGGCCCTGCTGTTTGACCTGGGTGTGTACCTTGCAGTGGTAGGTGCCACGCTGATGATTCTGGCCAACCTGGGTAAGGTGACGACACCACACCGCCCGGTGACCGACCCGAAAACGTCAGACACCCACGACACGCCGAATGAAAAGGAATCCCACTAATGGAAATGCTCTACGCCATTACTACGGGCATCTTAACCTCCTGCGGGCTCTACCTGACGCTGCGTGGAAGAACGTTCCCGGTCGTTGTGGGCCTGACGCTGCTCTCCTACGCGGTCAACCTGTTCCTGTTCTCCATGGGCGGGCTGACGACGGACGGTGCTGCGCTGGTGAACGAAGGCTCTCAGTTTGCCGACCCGCTGCCCCAGGCGCTGGTTCTCACCGCTATCGTCATCGGCTTTGCCATGACGGCGTTCGTCGTCATTCTTGCCATGCGGGCGCGCAGCGAAGTGGGTAACGACCACGTGGATGGTAAAAAGGAAGACCGCGAATGATTCAGCATCTAATTGTGTTGCCCGTGGTACTACCCCTGGTCGCGGGTATTTTATTGCTCTACCAGCGCCAGGGGCTGGCGCACTACAAGCGCGCTGTGAGCGTTATTGCCACCCTGCTTCTGCTGCTGGTGTCGATTGCCCTGGTGCGCCAAGCCGCCAGCGGTGAGATCACCTATTACGCCCTAGGCGACTGGCAGCCACCGTTTGGCGTAGTGCTAGTGCTCGACCGCCTCTCCGCGCTGATGGTGCTGCTCACGTCCCTTCTCGCCGTGGGCGCCGTGGTGTTTGCCTGCGGTGGAGACGACGAAAAAGGCAGCAACTTCCACGGTTTGTTTCAGTGGCAGTTGCTAGGCATCAACGGCGCGTTTTTGACAGGGGACTTGTTCAACCTGTTCGTCTTCTTTGAAGTGCTGCTGCTGGCCTCCTACGCGCTGCTGCTGCACGGTGGCGGCAAAGCGCGCATTCAGGCAAGCGTTCACTATGTGGTGCTTAACCTAGCGGGCTCGTCGCTATTTTTGATTGCCGTGGGCATTCTGTATGGGGCCACCGGCACGCTCAATATGGCGGATATGGGCTATAAGCTTGCTAGCCTGCCCGCCGAGCGCGAGGGCTTAGTGACCGCAGGCGCGCTAATGCTGCTGGTCGTCTTTGGCCTCAAAGCCGCTATTTTGCCGCTCTATTTCTGGCTCCCCCGCGCCTATGCGGCGGCCCCTGCCCCGGTGGCAGCGCTGTTTGCGATCATGACCAAGGTGGGCATCTACGCCATTCTGCGGGTCTATTCGCTGATTTTTGGCGAGCAGGCTGGCGGACTTGTGGCGCTTGAGCAGCCTTGGGTGTGGTGGTTAGCGCTAGCCACCTTGGCAGCCGCTGGCGTTGGTGTGATGGCCGCTCGCGACCTACGCCTGCTGGTGGCCTACTTGGTGCTGATTTCGGTCGGCACGCTGCTGGCAGGTGTGGGCATGCGCTCGGTAGAGGCCACCTCTGCCTTGCTCTACTACCTGATCCATACCACGCTGATCACCGGTGGCCTGTTCTTGCTGGCTGAGATGATTGGCCTGCAGCGCGGCAAGCCGGGTACGCGCATCGTCAAAGGGCGCCCGCTGGTTCAGGGTAACGCCCTGGCGATCACCTTTTTCATCGGTGCGATTGCCGTGGTGGGGATGCCACCCCTTTCAGGCGCGCTGGGTAAAGCGATGGTGCTAGTAGCCGCAGAAGGCACTCAGCGCGTGTGGCTATGGCCACTGCTGCTGCTCGCCAGCCTAGCATCACTCATCGCGCTCTCCCGTGCAGGCTCTACGCTGTTTTGGCGCAGCCACCGGGGCAGCCCCAGCGGTAGCCCTCTTTCGCGCTACCAATGGTTCGGTATGCTCTGGCTACTCAGCGCCGCGCCTTTACTGGTGGCGTTTGCCGGGCCGGTGAGCAGCTACACCCAAGCCACCGGCGAGCAGCTCGCCAACCCACAGCTGCTAATTGAAACGCTGCTGCCCGATGCAGGAGAGACGCCATGATTACCCCTCGCAAATGGCTGCCCACCCCAGTTCTTTCGATACTGCTGCTGTTGGTGTGGCTGCTGCTGGTGCGCAGCTACGCCTTTGGCCAGCTCGTTCTGGGGGGTGCGCTGGCTATTCTGATCCCTTTGTTAACCCACCGCTTTTGGGATGCTCGGCCACGGATCAGCAAGCCTATGATGCTGCTGCGTTTTGGCCTGCGGGTATTGGGCGATATCGTCACCGCCAACTTTGAGGTCGCGTACCTGATCGCTAACCCATGGCGCAAGCTAAAGCCTCACTTCATCGAGTATCCTCTGATGTTGGAGGAGCGTTTTACCATCACGCTGCTGGCCAGCACGATCAGCCTGACCCCGGGCACCGTTTCGGCCAACCTGCGAATGGATGGCAAATCCCTGCTGATTCACGCACTGAACGTGGATGATGAAGAAGCGCTCATTGAGCAAATACGCGAACGCTACGAACGGCCGCTCAAGGAGATTTACGAATGCTGAGTATTGCGCTCTATATCACCTTAGCGCTGGTGGTGATGGCCCTGCTAATGAACCTTTATCGGCTTACCGTAGGCCCCGATCTCCCTGACCGGGTACTGGCGCTGGACACCATGTACGTCAACTCCATCGCGCTGATCGTATTGCTCGGCTTGTGGCTCAACAGCAAGACTTACTTTGAGTCAGCGCTGTTGATCGCCATGCTTGGCTTTATCAGTACGGTAGCCGTGTGCAAGTACATTCTACGCGGGGATATTATTGAATGAGCCCGATTAATGAGGTGCGTTTATGCCATTCTTAGTTGAAGCGCTGATTTCCCTACTGTTAATAGCGGGAGGCGTGTTTGTGTTTATAGGCTCGCTAGGCATGGCACACCTGCGCGATTTCTATATGCGCCTACACGGCCCTACTAAAGCCACTACGTTGGGCATCGGCTGCATGCTGATTGCTTCCATGGGGTATTTTTGGAGCGCCGATGGTAAGCCGGATATCCAAGAGCTGCTGATTACGCTGTTCCTGTTTATTACCGCCCCAGTAAGCGCTCACCTGCTGGCCAAAACCGGCTTGCATATGCAGTTAAAGCACAGCCAAAAAACCCAGGGCAAACCGGTCGAGTTGCGCCCTGAAGAGGTCGGCGAAAAGCCGGTACCTCACCCGGACAAAGGGCACGGCTAAGCTTCGCTGCCCTATTTTCTCAAGCGCTGGCAACCGCCAGCGCTTTTTATTGCCCGCTATGCTAAACCGCTGAGCGAGCACCAAAAGTGTCAGCCTCACGCATGATCTGCTCTCAAGAGAAAGTAGTGGCGGATGCCACTTTCCGGTAAGCTCTTGCCGATTGATTTTTTGTGGTGAGGTACATCTATGTGGAGCCTACTCAGGCTATCTGCACTTTCATTATCCGCCTTGGTACTCGTAGGCTGCTCCGACCCGAAAGTCGATACGAGTTCCATGCCTGCAGCGGTGGTCTCAATCGAGAAAGTGCGTGAGTCGCTGCCCACCTATAAGCGCGACGAGTTTGATACCGCGCTGAAGATCATAGCCATGTCATCGTTTAACGGTATCGATCTCTTTAACCCCCAACGCATGAACGCTGCTGAAATTGCTGAATCGGCTAATGCCTATATGCACGGGCTAACGGGCGACGAAATTATTGAGCGCGCTGACGAGATGCTGCGCCAGCGGCGTGCACGAGAGCGGGAGCAAGCACTGCGCACGCTTAACCGGCTAGAAGCCAAACAGGACAGCGCCCAGCGCGCCCAAGAGCATTTAGCGCAAATCAGCATTGATAATGCGCGTTACTACATCAGCACCAGCCCCTACGGCGCACTGGAACCGGTGATTGAGCTAACGGTGACGAACGGCTCTGAACACGCGGTTGCAGAGCTCATGCTGCACGGCGTACTGAAAAGCCCTAACCGCGAGGTGGCCTGGGTGGATGAAACATTCTACTACGTTATTTCCGGCGGCCTAGCGCCAGGGGAAAGCGCCACCTGGAGCCTCGCCCCTAACCGTTTTGGCCCCTGGGGCAACGATCAAATACCGCGTAATGCCGCACTGACACTAACACTGCTCGGGGTTAACAATAGCGAAGGTGAACCGCTATGGGATGCCCCCGCGTTAACCGATAACGAGGCCGAGCGGCTTGAGGAACTGCGCGCTGAATATGGCGGAGTAAATCCGCAAAGAGCGGCGAATTAAGCAAACGGCGGTGCTTAGCACCGCCGTTTGCTTACTAGGTGAGTACACGGTGGTTAAATCAAGTCGGCTTCACCGTAGCCCAGCAGATACAGCACGCCATCCAGCCCTGCCACGGAGATCGCCTGACGCGCTTCGGCACGCACGAGGGGTTTAGCGCGGAACGCCACGCCTAGGCCAGCTTTCGCCAACATCTTCAGGTCGTTCGCCCCATCACCTACGGCGACGGTTTGCGCTAAGGCTACCCCTTCCCGCTCGGCAATTTGCTGCAGTAGCGCGGCTTTACGCTCGGCATCGACAATTGGCTCATGGACCGCACCGGTAACTTTGCCATTCTCAATCACCAGCTCGTTGGCGTGGATTTCATCAAACCCAAGCCGCTCCTGCAGGTAACGGGCAAAGTAGGTAAAACCGCCGGATAAAATAACCGTACGGAACCCCAAACGTTTCAGGTTCGCCATCAGACGCTCAACGCCATCCATCAGCGGCAGTTCTGTAGCAATATTCGCCAATACCGACTCATCCAGGCCTTCCAGCTTGCTCATACGCTCGCGGAAGCTGGCCTTAAAATCCAGCTCGCCGCGCATGGCGCGCTCGGTGACTTCCGCCACCTCGTCGCCTACCCCGTGACGGCGCGCCAGCTCATCAATCACTTCCGCTTTAATCAACGTGGAGTCCATATCAAAACAGACCAAACGGGGTGCGGCACCGCCCCGCTGGTTCCGTTGGACCACCATATCCACACCGAGGGTTTCACTCAGCTCCAGCGCCGCATGGCGAAGGGAGGTTAATTCACTGGATGCGCCGCTCAAGTGCAGCTCCACACAGTCGATAGGCTCGCCTTTTTCCGTATCGGCAAGCCGCTGACGGTGCTCTTCCTGCAGGCCAAACTGCGCCATCAGCGCGGCCATGTGCGACTCAATATCCGCCGTTAAGCGCGGTGCCAATACGGTTAACAGAACATCCCCGCGTGCCATCCGTTACTCCCCTGCTTCTAAACGATCAACTTTTTGGAAACCACGCGGCAGCTTGCTGCCCCTTCTGCCACGCTCCCCACGATAATACGCGAGATCATCCGCCTTGAGGGTCAGTTTGCGCTTACCCGCATGAATGATCAGCTCTCCGCCTTCCGGCACAATGGCGATATCACGCAGGAACTCTTCGCGCCGCGCCGCCCGGGGGCCGGGGATATCGAGCATCTTGTTGCCCTTGCCCTTGGCCATCTCGGGCAGCTGGTCCAGCGGGAAGAGCAGCAGCCGCCCTTCGTTGGAGACCGACGCCACCCACAGCGATTCGCCTTCCGGCACCTCCACGGGCGGCATGACGCTGCAGCCTTTCGGCACGCTGAGCACGGCTTTACCCGCTTTGTTTTTGCCGGTGAGCGCTTCGAGCTGGGCCACAAACCCATAGCCGCCGTCGCTGGCCAGAAGATAGCGTTGGGTGGGCGGCGCGAGCATCAGACCCGCCATCTGCGCCCCCGCTGCCACGTTCACCCGACCGGTTACCGGCTCTCCCTGCCCTCGGGCGCTGGGTAAATTGTGCGCCGCCAGGGTATAGGCGCGGCCTGTATCGTCCAGCAGCACCAGCGGCTGGTTGGTTTTACCCCGAGCGGCTAGTCGGAAACGATCCCCCGCTTTGTAGGAGAGCCCTTCGGGGTCGATATCGTGGCCTTTGGCAGCACGAATCCAGCCTTTATCCGACAGCACGACGGTAATCGGGTCGGCACCTAGCAACTCCACCTCGGAGAGCGCTTTAGCCTCGCTGCGCTCCACCAGCGGCGAACGGCGTTCGTCGCCGTGCTCTTTACCCGCTGCGCGGATCTCTTTCTCGATCAGCGTGGTGAGCTTGGCTTCGCTACCCAGCAGCCCCTGCAGGGTTTTACGCTCTTTTTCCAGCTCATCCTGCTCGCCACGAATCTTCATCTCCTCCAGCTTGGCAAGATGGCGCAGACGCAGCTCAAGAATGGCTTCAGCCTGACGCTCGGTCAGTCCAAAGGCGCTCATCAGGGCAGGCTTGGGCTCATCCTCCTCACGGATGATGCGGATCACCTCATCGATATTCAGGTAAGCGGTCAGTAGGCCTTCTAAAATATGCAGGCGATCTTCCACTTTGCCTAAACGGTGCTCAAGGCGGCGACGCACGGTGGCACGGCGAAACCGCAGCCACTCACCCAGCATATCGGTCAGCGGCATCACCCGTGGGCGGCCATCTAGGCCGATCACGTTCATGTTCACCCGCACGTTCTTTTCCAGATCCGTAGTGGCAAACAGGTGCGCCATCAGCGCTTCGACATCCACACGGCTCGAACGTGGCTCAATCACCAAGCGGGTCGGCTCTTCATGGGTCGATTCATCGCGCAGGTCGGCCACCATAGGCAGCTTTTTCGCCTGCATTTGCGCGGCGATTTGCTCCAATACTTTGGCACCGCTGACCTGATAAGGCACGGCAGTAATGACGATATTGGCGTCTTCACGTACATAGCGGGCGCGTAATTTGACCGAGCCTCGGCCAGTCTCATAGAGCTTACGCAGATCCGCTTTCGGCGTGATGATTTCTGCATCCGTCGGGAAATCCGGTGCAGGCACGAACGCCATCAAATCCGTCGTGGTGGCCTCGGGATGACGCAGCAGGTGGCAAGTGGCTTCCACCACTTCCGAGACGTTATGGGGCGGAATATCGGTCGCCATGCCCACCGCAATACCGGTGCCGCCGTTGAGCAGCACGTGGGGCAACCGCGCGGGCAGTACTACAGGCTCTTGCATGGTGCCATCGAAGTTCGGCGCCCACTCCACGGTGCCCTGGCCCAGCTCGCTGAGCAGCACTTCGGCAAATTTGGAGAGCTTGGCCTCGGTGTAGCGCATCGCCGCGAAGGATTTCGGGTCGTCGGGACTACCCCAGTTACCCTGGCCATCCACCAGCGGGTAGCGGTAGCTGAACGACTGCGCCATCAACACCATGGCTTCGTAACAGGCGCTGTCTCCGTGGGGGTGAAACTTACCCAGTACGTCACCGACGGTACGCGCCGACTTTTTGTACTTGGCATTGGCATGCAGCGCCAGCTCGCGCATGGCGTAGATGATCCGCCGCTGAACGGGCTTCATGCCATCGCCAATGTTGGGTAAGGCGCGGTCTAGAATGACGTACATCGAGTAGTCGAGGTACGCTTTTTCGGTGTAATCGCGTAGGGACAGACGCTCGACGTCGCCCTCCGCTACCTGAATATCCATGGTCATCGGGGGTTATACCTCTATGTCTGCGAGGTTGCCGTAATCTTCTAACCACTTCTTGCGGTCGCTGGCGCGCTTTTTGGCGAGCAGCATGTCCATCATTTCCAGGGTGCCGTCGCCCTCGTCCAGCGTGAGCTGTACGAGACGGCGGGTTTCCACGGCCATGGTGGTTTCACGTAGCTGCAGCGGGCTCATTTCCCCTAGCCCTTTAAAGCGCTGCACGTTGGGGGTGCCCCGCTTTTTCGCTAGCTGTTTCAAAATGGCGGCTTTCTCGCTCTCATCCAGGGCGTAGTGCACCTCTTTACCCAGGTCGATCCGGTAGAGCGGCGGCATGGCCACGAAAACATGCCCGGAATCGACCAGAGCGGGGAAGTGTTTGACGAACAGCGCGCAGAGCAGCGTGGCGATGTGCAGCCCGTCGGAGTCGGCATCCGCCAGGATGCAGATCTTGTGATAGCGCAGCTTTTCAAGGTCGGCGCTGCCGGGGTCGGCACCAATCGCCACGGCAATGTCGTGAACTTCTTGAGAGCCATAGATATCGTGGGTTTCGACTTCCCACGTATTGAGGATCTTCCCGCGCAGAGGCAGGATGGCTTGGGTGTCGCGATTACGCGCCTGCTTGGCACTGCCGCCTGCCGAGTCACCTTCTACCAAAAACAGCTCACTCAGCGCTGGGTCCTGGCCAGAGCAGTCCGCCAGTTTGCCGGGCAGTGCCGGGCCGGAGGTCACTTTCTTCCGCGCGACCTTCTTCGATTTCTTCTGACGCTGCTGGGCTGCGCTGATCACCATCTCCGCTAGCTGCTCGGCCTGCTCGATATGATGATTCAGCCACAGCGAGAAGGCGTCTTTCACCACGCCTGATACAAACCCGGCAATGGTGCGCGAAGAAAGTCGCTCTTTCGTTTGGCCGGCAAACTGTGGGTCAAGCATTTTCACCGAAAGCACGAAGGAAGCACGCTCCCACAAATCATCGGCGGTGAGCTTGATGCCACGGGGCAGCAGACTGCGGTATTCACAGAACTCTCGCAGGGCGTCTAACAGCCCAGAACGAAAGCCGTTAACGTGGGTGCCCCCCTGGGGGGTAGGGATCAGGTTGACGTAGCTCTCAAGCAGCGCCTCACCGCCTTCAGGCAGCCACTGAATGGCCCAGTCCACACCGTGCTCATCGTCGCTGAAGTGGCCTACGAACGGCTCTTTGGGCAGTACTTCGTAGCCATCGGTGGCTTCAGCCAAGTAGTCGCGCAGGCCATCAGCGTAGGCCCACTCGGTTTTGGTGCCATCCGGCTCTACTAGCGTGACCGCTAAACCGGGACAAAGCACTGCTTTGGCGCGCAGCAGGTGTTTCAGTTTGGAAAGTGCCAGCTTCGGGCTGTCAAAATAACTCTCATCTGGCCAGAAGCGTACCAGAGTGCCAGTAGCGCGCTTGGGGGCTTTGCCGATTTCATGCAGTTCTTCGACCTTTTCGCCGTGCTCGAAGGCAATGGCATGGCGAGCACCGTCTCGGGTCACTTCGACTTCTAAACGCCGTGACAGCGCATTGACCACCGACACGCCCACGCCGTGAAGGCCGCCAGAAAACCGATAGCTCGAAGAGGAGAACTTACCACCCGCATGGAGCTTGGTAAGAATGAGCTCGACCCCTGACACACCGTGCTCCGGGTGCAGGTCGATGGGCATACCGCGGCCGTTATCCTGCACTTCAATGGCACCGTCGCTATGGAGTACCACGCTGATGTTTGAAGCGTGCCCGGCGAGCGCCTCATCGACACTGTTGTCGATGACCTCTTGGGCGAGGTGGTTAGGCCGCGAGGTATCGGTATACATACCGGGACGCTTACGTACCGGATCGAGCCCTGATAGGACCTCGATAGAGCTCGCGCCGTACTGGGAGGCATCAAACTGGGTCATGTAACGTCGGTTCCTGAAAAAACGTACTGAACAAAAGCGTACTGGCAGCCTCAACGGGTGCCGTGAAAAAACGGCGCCCAGGACTCTCACCAAGTGAGGCCGCGAAGAAAAGCACACAGGATAGCGGAAAAGCAAAAAGCTGTATATCCAGCCATATGAGTTGGGCGTCCTACTGCTGCTCTGCGGCCCAAAACGCTTCAATCAGCCCGCGGCTAGAGGCGTCCATGCGGCCAATATCACCTTCCCCGTCGATAATTGCCTGGGTATCGGTGGCAATCTGCTTGCCTAGCTCGACGCCCCACTGGTCAAAGGGGTTAATGTCCCAAATCACGGCCTGCACGAAGACTTTGTGTTCATACAGCGCTATCAACGACCCTAGCGTGGCAGGCGTGAGCTTATCCAGCAGCACCGTTGAAGAGGGCTGATTACCCCGGTAGCGCTTGTGTTCGGGGCGAGGGCCATCCTCTTCCAGCGCATCGTCGCCCAACATCAGCACACGGGACTGGGCAAAACAGTTGGCCAGCGCCAAGCGATGCTGCGACTTCAAATGGCGGCGGGTATCCAGATTTTCGACCTCATCGTAACGCTTAAGCGGCGCGATAAAATCGCACACCACCGGCTGCGTGCCCTGGTGAAGCAGTTGATAAAACGCATGCTGGGCATTAGGGCCCAACTGGCCCCACAGCACCGGGCAGGTGGAGTAGTTCACCGCTTGGCCCTGGCGCGTCACCGATTTGCCATTGGACTCCATCTCCAACTGCTCAAGATAGGCGGCAAAGTACTCAAGCCGCCCGTCGTAGGGCAGAATCGAGTGAGCGCGAATATCCAAAAAGTTAACGTTCCAGATACCTGCCAAGCCCAGTAACACCGGCAGATTGTCCTCCAGCGGTGCATCGCGGAAGTGGCTATCCATGGCATGGGCGCCCGCCAACAGTTCGCGGAAGTTCTCCATGCCAATTACCAACGCAATCGGCAGCCCAATGGTGCCCCACAGCGAGTAGCGCCCGCCGACCCACTCCCAAAACATCAGCTGGTGGTCCGGGGTAATCCCCCACTCGCTCATCTTGTCAGGGCTGGCGGATACACCAATAAAGTGCTGGCGCACAATCAACTCTGCGCTGATCGGTTTGGCATGGGGGCTGACTTCTGGCAGGTCGGCGTGCTGTGTAAGCCGCCCGATTAGCCAATCGCGGGCCGTGTTGGCGTTGGAGAGCGTATCAATGGTGGTGAACGACTTGGACGACAGCACGAATAGCGTGGTTTCAGGGTTGAACCGGCTGAGGTAGTCCGCCAATTGGGAGCCATCCATCGTGGAGGCAAAATGCACCTCCACCGGGTGAATATCGCTGGGGCGATAGTCCGCGAGAGCATGGGTCACCATCAGCGGCCCTAAATCCGAACCTCCCACCCCCAAATTCACTACGTGGCGGATGGGCTTGCCGGTGGCCCCACGCCATTGGCCCGCATGTAGGCGCTGCACTAGGCGCTCCATCTGCGCCAGGCTGTCATGCACGGCCCCCACAATATCTTCACCCTCGACTTCCAAGTGGGCATCTGCGGGCAAACGCAGCGCAGTATGCAGCGCTGGGCGGTTTTCACTGACGTTCACCCGCTTACCGCTCAGCAGCGCCTCGATGGCCCCGGGCACCCCCGCCTCTTGGGCCAGCGCCAGCAGGTGCTCCAGCGTATCGTCGTCCCAACGCTGCTTGGAAAGATCGAGAGTGAGCCCCGCCACCTGACGAGTAAAGTGCTGCCAACGGCCAGGGTCATCCCCAAACAGGTTTTTCAAGTGGACATGCTTAAGCGCCTGGGCGTGCTGTGAGAGCATTTGCCAAGCGGGTAGCGTATCGGGAGTTGCTGTTGCTGAAGCCATGTGCCTTCTCCTGTGGCGTCGTTCCGTGAGGCAGGAATCTGTGTTGATCAGGCCTGTTCTGCGTTAACAAGGGCGCGTAAACTACGCAGCCTCATTAACCATCCTGGCTTGCCCATGAGTGATGCATCTTACCGCGACGCTATCTTTTCAACACCCCTAGACAAGGTGGCTAGGTTCTCCTTTGACGAGCAGGTCGTCGCGTGCTTCCCCGATATGATCCGCCGCTCGGTGCCCGGCTACGGCCAAATTCTGGGTATGCTGAGCCTGATTGCCAAACGCCATCTGCGCCACGGTGCCCATGTTTATGATCTGGGCTGCTCGCTGGGCGCATCCGGACTCGCCCTGGCAGGCGCGCTGCCCGCCGATGCGTTCGGCTATACCGGTATCGACCTTTCCCCGGCCATGGCGGCCCGAGCGAAGCAGACCTTTCTCGATGAGTGCCCTGACCACGCCATGCAAGTGGAAGAAGCCGATATTCGTACCTACGAGTATGCGCCTTCGGGGATGATCATTCTCAACTTTACGCTGCAGTTTTTGCCACCGGCCGATCGTGATGCGCTACTCAAGCGGCTTTACAACACGCTTGAGCCCGGCGGCGTGCTGATTCTTTCGGAAAAAACCATTGATGCCGACGAGCGCGACAACGCTTGGCGGGTCGAACGCTATCACGACTTCAAGCGTGCCAATGGCTACAGCGATATGGAGATCAGCCAAAAGCGCACCGCGCTTGAGAACGTGCTGATTCCCGATACGCTCGATGCGCTGCACGAGCGCTTGTCGCTGGCGGGTTTTCCCCGCTCCATGACCTGGTTCCAGTACCTGAACTTCACCTCGCTGATCGCCTTTAAGGAGGGTTAAGGTGGCGCTACTCCCCGACGATCATCGCGTGCTGTATCAAGCGTTTCTGGACCAAGCCGCCCAGGACGCCTCGCTGACGCCCTGGCTTGCCAAGCTTCCGGAACAGCTCGCCAACGGGCTGGACCGCCAGCGTCATGGCGATCTCTCCGCCTGGGAAAAAGCCGCGGCCAAGCTGCCGCCATTGCCGGAAGAGCGCCGTGTGGATCTAAACAGCGACACGCTGACGGTAGACATCGATCTCACCGACAGCCAGCAGCGCCAGTGCTTCAATCTGCTGCGCAAGCTGGCCCCGTGGCGTAAAGGACCGTTCAACCTGGGTGGTATCGAAATCGACACCGAGTGGCGCTCTGACTGGAAATGGCAACGCGTCGCGCCGCATCTCGCGCCGTTGAAGTACCGCAAAGTGCTGGACGTGGGCGGCGGCAGCGGCTACCACGCCTGGCGGATGGCAGGCGCAGGCGCGGCTTTCGTGTTGGTGATTGACCCTTCCCCACGCTTTTACTGGCAGTTTCAGGCGGTGCGCCACTTTGTCGGCAACGCCGATGAAGGACGTACACAGTTTCTGCCGGTGGGTATCGAGGACGTGCCGGAAAACCTGGGCTTCTTCGACACGGTGTTCTCCATGGGCGTGCTGTACCACCGCCCTTCGCCCCTGGAGCACCTGCAACAGCTCAAGGGCGCGCTGGCCCCCGGCGGCGAGCTGGTGCTGGAAACCCTGGTAGTGGAAGGCGACGAGCAGACCGTGTTCGTACCCGGCGAGCGCTACGCCGCGATGCCCAACGTCTACTTTCTGCCCTCCTCCAAAGCCCTGTGCCACTGGCTGGAGCGCTGCGGCTTCACCAATGTACGGGTGGTAGATGAAGCGATGACGACGCTCGATGAGCAGCGCTCCACCGAGTGGATGACCTATCAGTCGCTGGCGGACTTCCTCGACCCAAATGACCGCACCCGCACCATTGAAGGCTACCCCGCCCCACGCCGCGCGGTGATTCTGGCAAACAAGCCGGAATAGTGAGTGATGGACGCCCAGTACTTTTAAATCAGCGCCTTAAAATCACCAGCCAGCGGCCCAGGTTCATCACGCTGGCTAGCGACGCGGCCACATAGGTAAAGGCGCAGGCGGTGAGCACGTGGCGGGCACCGGGCATGTCGTAGGGGGGCACGTACTCTTTTAGCAGTGGCAGCGCACGGTTAAAGCTAGCATCGAACTCCACCGGCAGCGTGACCAGATGCACCAGCGCGGCGGTGCCGAAGCTAATCACCGCCATGGCAATAACCACTGCCAAGCCACCGGGTAGCCGCGTGAGTACGAACAGAAACGGCGCAGCCATCATCAAAATAGCGCCTAGCTTTTCTGCTTTTTGAGCCACTCGTACCAAACGGCTGCGGGCCAGCAGCGGCGCATAACCTTCATGGTGCTGAATAGCATGGCCCACCTCATGGGCGGCAACGGTTACCGCCGTAAGCGAACGGCCATCGTAGTGATCGGGCGTTAAGCGTACACAGCGTGCCTCAGGGTCGTAATGGTCGCCCTGTTCGGTGCGCTCTACCCGTACGCCCTCCACACCCATACGGCGTATCAGGTGTTCGGCCAATTCCGCACCGGTACCTGGGTAATCATCACGCCCTCGGGTATGGCGCTTTAATACCCATTTTGCCCATAGGTTGGGCAGCACAAAAATAGCCAACGCCAGCACAATTAAGAGGATGAGCATCACAACACCGGAACCCGCCAAGTAAGAGAGACATCAACGCTCATTTTTACCACGAATGGCGGGGGAACACAGCTTAGTCAGGCTCGTTGCGATGGGCTTCGACATCGCGCTGAACCGCTTGCAGCCCACGTGCGGAGATATCGCCTTTGGCGTGGGCATGCTCTGCCATCAAAATGCTATCTACGGCCAAGACCAGCTCACAATCGGTATGGGCTAACTCATCGCGCAGACGCTGAATGGCGGCTTCCCGCTGGGGGTCGCTGTCGACGCGGCGAATATAAATCGCTTTGATCCGATCCGGGTAAGCTTTGACGACCTCCGTGTAGACTTCCGGGTCGTGCTGGCCGCTATCGCCAATCAAAATGCAGGGCATGTCGTCATACAGCGCCAGCATGCGGTCGATCAGGTCACGCTTATGATCCTCCGCTCGACGGGGCCACGGCTTACGCCATGAGATCCCCCACTCCCGTAAAAACAGAATAGGGCCCACTGGAATCCGGTTGATTTGGAAGAAAGCTTCCAACATTTCATAAATCGCCCACGGGCCACGAGAAACATAAAGAATCGGCCGCTCGGCCTTTTCGGTCTGCCCACGGTAAAGCGCCTGATAGAGCGATGCTACACCGGGAAACGCCGTCCGTCGGTGGGGCTTGCGCACAAACAGTCGGTAAAGCATTTTGAACTTTTCCGCCACGCCGGTGAACATCACCGTATCGTCGATATCGCTGATCACCAACAGGTCCGCCTCAGGAGGCGGTACGTACACTTCTACGCTGGTACGGATCGGTGGGTGCCCCTCGGCATGGACCAAAATATCGGCGCGATGCCAGGAAACATCGACCGGCAAAGGCGTACTAATCGGCAGGTGGGCATCAAAGTAACCGTCTCGGTCGGTGGTTAAACAGAGCTCATTGCCCTCCACCCGAATATCGACTTTGGCATTGGCGAGGCCACGCCGGAACACTCGCCGCGCGACGTCGGCGGTATCGCGCAGCATACCGCGTCTAGGAATGGCGCGGCCGAGTGCCGCTTGGCGGAACACTCGGCCCATCACAAATATTTCCCGCTGGGAACCGTAACCGCGGTAGGGGTGCACCATCATCCCGCTGCGACCACTGTCCCGCTTCATCGGTTTTGCAACAACGTGAGCAAGCCTTTTGGCAAAGCTTGCCCACTGGTGATACCACGCCATTAAGCGTGCTGACCCGAGTGGCGCCCTTCCTGCAGCTCTTCCAGCAGCTTGGCGTTGAAGGCATCCAGGTCTTTGGGTGTGCGGCTGGTCACGAGGCCACTGTCGACCACTACCGGCTCATCCACCCAGTTCACACCCGCATTTCGTAGGTCTTGGGCGACACTCGGCACGGAGCTCATCTTGCGCCCTTCGACCACGCCAGCGTTAATCAAAATCCACGGCGCGTGGCAAATGGCGGCGACGGGCTTGCCCGCCTGGAAGAACGCTTTTACAAAGCTCAGGGCGTCTTCGTTCAGGCGCAACTCGTCAGGGTTGAACAGGCCGCCGGGGAGTACCAGGGCGTGGTAGTCGGACTCGCTAACGTCTGCCAGTGCCTTGTCGGCCTCGTAGGTATCGCCCCAGTCGGTTTCTGCCCAAGCGCGAATGCCCTTGCCTTCCGGCGAGACAATATGCACTTCAACACCCTCTTTTTGGAGCGCCGCGCGAGGCACGCTCAGCTCGGACTCTTCAAAACCGTCGGTGGCTAAAATAGCAACACGTTTACCATTCAGTGTTTGATTCATCGTGCTCTCCTTTTCGTGATGATCTTTTCGTGATGAGGTTACGTCTACAACACCTCTCCAGTGTGGCGCATCTTATACAATCGTCAAGCGTAGAGGCCGAATCAGACTAGTCGCTACGCGCTTAAGCGTTGTACAACACGCGGCCTAGCTGGCTCACATCATACCCTCTTAGCGTACTCGCACGCTGGGCAAACCGGGGCTCTCTGGCAAATTCAAACAAGGCTTGGACGGCAGGCTCAAAGTAGCTGCGACGATGCATCACCAGATCAAACGACTCCTCCACCAGCGGGATAAAGTCCAGCTGCTGGCGTTGCGCGGCAGACTCCATCCCCAGCCCAACATCGGCTTCACCTTGGGCAATGGTCAGCGCTAAATCGTCCTCGCTGAGCGCAGGATGTGCCGCCCATCTCAGCGCTTCGGGCACAATGCCCGCCTGCTGCAGCAAGCAGTTCATGAGCTGCGCGGCCCCTGCGCCCGGCTGGCGGTGGGCAAGCATGGCTTTGCGCTTGGCAATGTCGCCCACCGTCCGAATTTCCAATGGATTCCCCGGCGCCAAGAGCAGCCCCTGGCGGCGCGAGGCCCAGTGCAGCACGATCAGATCGCGCACTCCGCCCAGGCCCAACGCAGCAGGTTCGTTATAGCGCCCGGAAGCCGCGTCGAGCAGATGGATCCCCGCTAGCATCGCCCTGCCTTCCAGCAAGCGGCGCACGCCGTCGCCACTGCCTTGACACAACGAGGCCAAGTCACTCCCGCTCTCTCGCACAGCCCACTCCAGCAGCGGGTCTTGGCTGCCCGCCAATACCGGCGGAGGCGGCTGCCGCTGCGCCTGGTCGCCTTCCAAGTGGCTAAGCACCCACATATCAATATGCTGTCGAGGAAACAGCAGCTTTCCCGTCGCACGGCTGCAGGGAATATGGCCCTGGCGCACCAGGTCGTACACCTTGCGCTCTTTCAAACGCAGATAGTCCGCCACCTCAACGGTAGTCAAATAGTCGTTTGGCATCGCTCACCCTGCATTTAGCTGCGTATGACTGCATATATTTCAGTAGCCAATGCATAACATCAAGTAAACGTACACTATGCAGCCTAACGAAAACGCTGAGCTCTCGCGATTCTCCCGTGGCCACCGCACTATCGTGTGCGCGGCCCGACGCTTCTACATCAGGTACTTATGCCAGCAAGTGATAACCCTTTTTATACGGCACTCGCGCTGATTCTGGGCATGGACTCAGATTTGATCGATATCGTGGTGCTCTCTTTACAGGTGTCGCTGGTCGCCGTGCTAATCGCCAGCGCCTTGGCGCTGCCAGTGGGAGCGGCGCTCGCCCTATGGCGTTTTCCTGGGCGTAACGGACTGATCGTCGTACTCAATGCACTGATGGGGCTACCGCCGGTCGTGGCAGGGCTATGTGTCTATTTGCTGCTCTCCCGGGCAGGACCATTAGGCTCGTTTGGGCTGCTGTTCACGCCCAGCGCCATGGTGATTGCTCAAGTCATCCTGGTATTTCCGATTATCGCTGCGCTGACGCGCCAGCAGGTGGAAGCCCTGCACCATGAGTACGCCGAGCAGCTACGCTCGCTGGGGCTGACCCAGCTACGCATGATGCCCACCCTACTATGGGATGCGCGCTTTGGCCTGCTGACGGTGATTCTAGCGGGCTTTGGCCGGGCCAGCGCCGAAGTGGGCGCAGTGATGATCGTGGGGGGCAATATCGACGGCGTGACTCGGGTGATGACCACCAGCATCGTGCTGGAGACCAGCAAGGGGGATCTCCCCCTGGCGCTCGGGCTAGGCATCGTACTGCTGACGCTGGTCACCCTCATCAATGCGCTGGCCCATGCGGTCAGTGAAGCGGCCAAGAGGCGGTTAGGATGAACGCACCGCTCACCTCCTCTTTCACCTCAATGGCCAATGTGCCATCCCTGCACTTTCAGCAGGCAAGCTTTACCCATCGTGGTCACGCCTTATTGGTGCCCACCACCCTCACGCTGTCTGGCTGTCAGCGCACGCTGATCATGGGGCCTAACGGGGCGGGTAAAAGTCTGTTCATGCGTTTGGCTCACGGTCTACTCCGCCCTAGCAGCGGCCACGTTAGCTGGGAAGGCGCACCTCCCGTGCAGGCCATGGTGTTTCAGCGGCCGGTGCTGCTGCGTCGCTCGGTCATCGATAACCTGATCTACGCCCTGGCCGTCAAACGCGTGCCTCGCCGGGAGCGCAAAGCACTCGCCTGGCAGGCGCTGGAGAAGTTCGGCTTAGCAGCTCTGGCCAAGCGCCCCGCGCGGGTGCTGTCTGGCGGCGAGCAGCAGCGGCTAACCCTGGCCCGCGCTTGGCTGTTAACCCCTTCCGTGCTGTTTTTGGATGAACCCACCTCCGCCCTTGATCCCGCCGCCATTAAGGCGGTGGAAGATGCAGTGAATGAGTTTCACCAAAGCGGCACGCGCATCGTCATGACGACCCACGACCTGCATCAGGCGAAGCGGCTCGCCGATGATGTGCTGTTCATGTACGGCGGCCAGGTGCTGGAGCACACCAGCGCCGAGCGATTTTTCGACACCCCGGCCTCCTCGCAGGCCAGGGCGTTTATCCGGGGCGAACTGGTTTGGTGACCCCCACTCAGCGTTGAACAACACCCAAAGGAGCAGACCGTGAAGACAACGACCACGCTTATCACCGCCAGCGTATGCACGACCGCCTTGGCCTGGAGTGCTTCGCCACTCGCGGATGACGACTTCATTACCCTCGCCTCCACGACGTCCACCGAGAACTCAGGACTGTTCGATGCCATCATCCCCACGTTCACCGAGGCCACCGGCATCGACGTGCGCGTGGTGGCCGTCGGCACCGGGCAAGCATTTGAGATCGGCCGCCGTGGTGATGCTGACAGCCTACTGGTACACGATACGGCAGGCGAGGAGCAGTTCGTGGCGGACGGTTACGCCACGGAGCGTTTAGACGTCATGTATAACGACTTCGTGATCGTAGGCCCCAGCGACGACCCAGCAGGCATTAGCGACAGCGAGAGCGTGGCAGACGCCTTTGCGCGTATCGCCGAGAGCGAGTCACCGTTTGCCTCACGAGGCGATGACAGCGGCACGAACCGCGCCGAACTGCGCTTGTGGGAAGATGCGGGCGTGACACCCCAAGGCGAGTGGTACCGCGAGCTGGGCAGTGGCATGGGCCCGACCCTAAACACCGCTGCGGGTATGGACGCCTACACCTTTACCGACCGCGCCACCTGGGTCGCGTTCGATAATCCGCAAAACCTCACGCTGCTGTTCGAAGGTGACGAAGCGCTGTTTAACCAGTACGGCAGCCTGCTGCTCTCGGAAGAGCGTCATCCACACTTGAAGCACGATTTAGCCGCCCAGTGGCACCAGTGGCTCGTATCTGAGGAGGGTCAGCAGGCGATTGCTGACTTCGAGGTAGGCGGCCAACAGCTGTTTTTCCCTAACGCCAAGTAGTCCTTTGCAGAAGAGCCTTTGGCGGTGTTGGCATACACCGCCACTGAGGCAAACGCAACAAGGCCTGCTGCACCAAGTGCAGCAGGCCTTTGTTTTATGGCTATAATTTTAGGATTATGATTTAGATAACGCGACGTCAGCTCAGCGGCTTAGCAATTCGCGAACATCCTTCGCTTCCCAATGGGGGAAGTGCTTGCGTACCAGCGCGTTCAAATCACGCTCGAAGGCGGCCCAATCAGTGGTGGCGGCCTGCTCGCGGGCGTTAGCAACGCCGCGAATCATGCCAGCCCCTACCGTCACATTGGTGAGGCGGTCAATCACGATAAAGCTGCCGGTGCCAGGGCTGGTGCGATAATCATCGACCGGAATAGAAGCGGTCAACTCAACCTCACAGCGGGCGATGGCATTGAGCCCAAGGGAATCGGTGGCATGCTTTTCCAGCGTATTGACATCAACCTGGTACTCAATGGCGCTGACCTGCCCTGCCAGATCACGTGTGGCGAGCTTGATGTCGTAGAGCTTACCCAGTGTCAGGGCGTCTTCGTGCATCCACACGATGTCGGCGCTGAACACGTTCGAGATCGGGATGTCAGCATCCGCGCTTACAATCCAGTCACCACGAGAGATATCAATTTCATCTTCCAGAGTCACGGTAATCGCCTGCCCTGGGTAGGCGGCGTCTAAATCACCATCAAAGGTGACCACGCGTGCCACGCGGGATGTTTTACCGGAAGGCAGGACCTTCACCGCTTGCCCTGGGCGCAGGACACCGGCCGCCAGGGTGCCGCAATAGCCGCGGAAGTCCAGGTTGGGGCGGTTGACATACTGAACCGGCAAACGCAGATCGGTGAGGTTCTGATCGCGACTGACTTCGACGCTTTCCAGCAGCTCAATCAGCGTTTTGCCTTCGTAGCGCTGACTATCGTCAAAGTACCAGGGCGTTTGCTCGCTGGGGTTGACTACGTTGTCGCCGTTGAGTGCTGATATCGGCACGAAGCGGATATCCGGGGCTTGCAGGTTCTTAGCGAACGCCCGGTACTCCTCGACAATCTCGTTAAAGCGCGCTTCTGAGAAGCCCACCAAATCCATCTTGTTGACCGCAATCACCAAGTGCTGAATGCCCAGTAGGTCGGCAATGAAGCTGTGGCGGCGTGTCTGGGTCTGCACGCCGTAGCGCGCGTCGATCAGAATAATCGCCAAGCTTGCGGTGGAGGCACCGGTCGCCATGTTACGGGTGTACTGCTCGTGCCCAGGGGTGTCGGCAATGATGAACTTGCGCTTCTCCGTCGAGAAGAAACGGTAGGCCACATCGATGGTGATGCCCTGCTCCCGCTCGGACTGTAGGCCGTCTACCAGCAAAGCAAGATCCACCGCATCCCCTGTGGTACCGCTGGTTTTAGAGGCCTTGGTAATCGCCGCCAGCTGATCTTCAAAGATCATTTTGGAGTCGTGAAGCAGCCGCCCGATCAGGGTGGATTTGCCATCGTCGACGCTGCCGCAGGTAATAAAGCGCAGCAGGTCTTTGTTTTCGTGCTCGTGCAGGTATTGCTCGATGTTATCGGCAATTAACGTTGACTGGTGCGCCATTAGAAGTACCCCTCACGCTTTTTCTTCTCCATGGAGCCGGCCTGATCGTGGTCGATGGCACGGCCACTGCGCTCACTGGTTTTGGTCAACAGCATCTCTTGGATAATTTCCGGTAGCGTTGCTGCCGTGGATTCCACCGCGCCGGTGAGCGGGTAGCAGCCCAGGGTTCTAAAACGCACCCACTTCTCTTCCGGCACCTCGCCTGGGGCTAAAGGAAGGCGGTCATCGTCTACCATGATCTGCATACCGTCGCGCTCAACCACCGGGCGCTTGGCGGAGTAGTACAGCGGCACAATCGGAATCGACTCAAGGTAGATGTACTGCCAGATATCCAGCTCGGTCCAGTTGGAAAGCGGGAAGACGCGAATCGATTCGCCTTTATTGACCTTGGCGTTATAGACGTTCCAAAGCTCAGGGCGCTGATTTTTGGGATCCCAACGGTGGTACTTGTCGCGGAAGGAGTAGACGCGCTCTTTGGCACGGGAGGCTTCTTCGTCACGACGCGCACCGCCGAAGGCAGCATCAAACCCATACTTATCCAGCGCCTGCTTGAGCGCCTGGGTTTTCATAATGTCAGTGTACTTCGCGCTACCGTGATCAAAGGGGTTGATGTTAGCTGCCCGCCCCTCTTCGTTGGTGTGCACAATCAGCTCCATGCCCGCCTCTTCCGCCATACGGTTGCGGAAAGCGATCATTTCGCGGAATTTCCAGGTGGTGTCCACGTGCATCAACGGAAACGGCGGCGTGCCAGGGTAAAAGGCTTTACGCGCTAGGTGCAGCATCACCGAGGAGTCTTTACCGATGGAGTACATCATCACCGGATTGCGAAACTCTGCCGCTACTTCCCGGATGATATGGATCGATTCAGCTTCGAGCTGCTTCAGGTGGGTCAGTCGGGCGGCATCCGGTGCGATGGGCACCTCTTGCGTCGCCGCCGACGGCGCAGAAAACTGGTTCATTACCTACTCCCTCACAAAACGGTGCTTGCTTTTGTGGGTAGGGTAACGCTATGCCAATAATAACCCAAAAGAATTAATAACTATCTTTTTATACCTATAACGCCTAACAGACTCTTTAGACAACCACACGCTCAATCCAGGTCTGCCACTCGTGAGCGTTGAAATCGACCACACGATAGCCAGGGCGTGAGGCTTCATCGATGGCAAACTGCTCCGCTCCCGGCAAAAACTGGTCAGCCATGGCGGGGCAACCGTAGACACCAATATCGGTGCCAGCTGCTTGATGATGCTGGGCGTAGGCTTGGTGAGCATGACCAAACAGAATCATTTTCACCTGCGGATAGGCACTGAGTAACTGCCAAAAAGCGTCGCGGTCTTGCAAGCCAATGGCATCCATCCAGGCAGCACCTACGTCCACAGGCGGGTGGTGCATGGCAATAAGGGTTGGCCGGTCGTCTTGCTCAAGCCGTTCTGCCAAAGCGCTTAAGGCAGCACTCCCCAGCTCGCCGTGGGGCTTGCCCACTACCTGGGTGCTGAGCAGCAGTAAGCGCCACTGCTCCAAGTCCACTTCCTCTAACAGCGGATGTTCGGCGGCCATCAGCTCTGGCTGGTCATGGTTGCCAGCAATCCAGAACCACGGGCATGGCAGCGCCGAAAGCGCCTCGCAAGCAAGGGCGTAGGAAGCGGCGGTTTCATCCTGACTGATATCACCCGTGAACACGACGACATCGGGTCGCTCAGTAATCACAGCCTCCAGCACACGCTGAAACTGCTGCCAGGGAATTCCCGCCCGGGAGCGTGCCTGCTTATCGGCATAAAGATGGGAATCGGTGATTTGAATCAGCCTCATGACAGTAGCTCCATTAACGACATTCCATCAACGCAATTCGGGCATGTCCACAGCATGGCCGTGCGCAAGCCCGTGGGCCAACCACTCACCCAGGAAGCAGTTGAGCTGCAGCTTTTCATCCGGCTGGTGCATGCGGGCATTGGGGTAGCGATAGCGGCCGCTAAAATGGCGCTCGCGTTGAAAGTCGACCACTTCCGCCATACGCACATCATGGTAGAGATGTACGCGCATGCGCGGGCCTTCGATCACTGCGTCCAGCGGCCCGCTCTGGGTCACTTCTACCAGGGTGGTATAGGGCGCTTCCTGCAGTATCGCTAAATGCAGGTCACCAAAGTGCTGATGGTCGCTGCGTAGTGCGATATCACGGCGCTGACCGCTCTCCATACCCCCTACCAAGCGCAGCAGACGCAGATAGTTCGCACTGCATTCGCCCTGCAGGGTTTTTAAATCGGTGACGTAGGCGGCTCTTGCCATGATGACTCCTTACTGGGTTCGCTTGGTATCCTTGTTGAAAGGCGCTGCTCGTTGAGAGGCAGCACGCAATGATGCCCGCTGCCCTGCCAACCAGTGCAGTCCAATCAAACACATGGCGTTGTCGAGTCTTCCCTGCTCTAGGAGTTCCCAAGCGTTGGTAAACGTTACAATGTGCACGCGGATATCTTCGTGCTCATCTTCGACCCCATACACACCGCCTAAGCCGTGAGTATCCACCAACCCGCAAAAGAGCGTCACACGTTCGTTGCAGGCACCCGGGCTTGGGTAGTAGGTATGCAGCTTGGTTAATTGCCCCACTTGGCAACCCGCTTCTTCCATGGCTTCGCGACGGGCTACGTCTTCCAGGGATTCATCCTTATCTGCCAAGCCTGCCACGAGTTCTAATTTCCAGGGGGAGGTCGGGTCGTCAATTGCCCCAGCGCGAAACTGTTCGATGAGTACCAGGGCATCACGGGGCGGGTCGTACAGTAGCACACCCACTGCATCGAAACGGTTATGCACTTCTCGGCGCATAGTAGCGCTCCAGCCGCCTTCAAACAGCCGGTGGCGCAACTCCAGTGCTTCTAGGCGAAAAAAACCTTGATAAAGGGTGTCGCGTTGGATGAGTTCGACATCATCACGACCAAGCGTAGGGCCCATACGGCACTCCCGATGATAACAATCGAACTATTATCAATGCTGCCCACCGGGAATGCCAATGCGGTGATTAACCGCGTGTCATCGTCATCGAAAGGATACTGGCTACGTTAGAGCTGGCTGAGTAGAGCCTCGGCATCCCGTCGTAGCGCTTCATCTGACACTTGGCGATTCTCTCGGGCCGTGCCGTTCACCGCGCGCTGGGCATGCTCCCGTGCCGCCTGAGTGTTGCCCTCTTCTTTTAAAAACGCCGCGTAGTAGTAGTTCACGTCGATGCCGTCGGGGCGAAGCTCAAGCGCGCGCTGGAACATGCGCTCGGCAGTATCGCTGCTACCAAATCCCAGCGGGCGACCTGGGGCACGGTCATATAATGCGCCCAGCGTGACATAGGCCGAGCCGTTGCCACCGGTGGGGTCGATCTCAATGGCACGCTCCAGCACATCACGAGCGTCACCGGCCGTACCCAAAGCTCCCAAACCGCCGCGCTCGCGGGCGTAAGAGGCCAGCACAATGCCCTGCCAAATCAGCACCTCGGCTTCATTAGGATGCTGGCTTGCTAGCTGTTCGGCTTCGCTGGCGAGCGCTTTTAGCGTACCTTCCCTCTGGTTGGCAGGCATTTCCGTTACTGTATGCTCCCAGCGGTTTTTCAGCGAGAAAACCTCCCCTTCAAATGCTGAGGCATTGAGAGGCGCCAGGGCCAGCGTGCTGCCCAGGGCTGCGGCGATTAATAAGCGAGATAATGGAATAGCGCGCATAGTCACTCCAGGTTTGTTGTTGTAACGACTGTATTTATAAGCCTCTTCAAGCCAAGCATCGGCTTACCTAGTTAATGTAACGAACGTTTGAATGATTCGCCAGATAATCGCGACTTTGTTATAAAACCTTCCCGTAGCGTAAGCTTGATGCCCTGGTAGGAAAGCCTTACAAGGCACTTAAGGAGAAGATTGGCTTATGAAAGGTCGCAATATGACCCGCTGGCGGGATCCGGCCAAAGATCCTCGCCAAGAACCGAAAAGTCATTTGATTACTGCAGAAGGTGCCGCCCGTCTGCGCGGCATTTTGGATCACCTTTCGCGGGTAAAACGCCCTGAGCTATCAGCGAAAGTGGGCGAAGCCGCCGCGCTTGGAGACCGCAGTGAAAACGCTGATTACACCTATAACAAAAAGGAGCTAAACCGGGTCATTGCCCGCATCCGCTATTTAACCAAACGGCTTGATGAACTGCAGGTGGTGGATCGTCTGCCCGCTAACACCGATAAAATCTTTTTTGGCGCGTACGTAAGCTTGGAGGATGAAGAGGGAGAAACGCTGGATATTCGTATCGTCGGCCACGATGAGCTCGATACCCAAAAGCGTTGGATCAGCATCGACGCCCCCCTGGCGAAGGCACTGCTGGGCAAAGAGGTCGACGACGATGTCACGGTGCTAACGCCCAACGGCGAAACGTTCTATACCGTGACGGCCATTCGCTATGGCCATCCGTAACAGCTATTTAGTAGCGCGATACACCCGAAAACGGCGGTTATCGGATAGCGTCTCAAAGCCACCCAAGGCACGCTGCAGCCGCTCAGGGTAAGGCAGGAACGCATTGGCCACCAGAATGAGCTGTCCTTTTGCATTGAGATGCTCCGGCGCCTCGTCGATTAACCGCGTGCTAGGGCCATAGCTAATATCACGCTCCTGGTGAAACGGCGGGTTACTGACGATGACATCAAATCGCTCACCCTCCAGCGCTGAGTAAACATCGCTCTCCAGCACCGTGCCATCCAGCGCATTGTCGTGAAGGGTACGGCGGCAAGCTTCGGCGGCAAAGGCGCTGACATCGACAGCCGTGACCGCATGGCCGCGTTTCGCAAGCCAGGCGCTGATAATGCCGTCGCCGCAGCCCATATCCAGCACTTTCAGCGTTTTTTTCGGTAGTGCTTCTTCTAGGGCTTGCAGCAGTAGCTGCGTTCCCTCATCGACTTTGCCATGGCCAAACACGCCAGGATGGCTCACTAAGCGCATATCCAGGGCATCAAAGGTTTGCCAGGCACTATCGGGCGCTTCCCTTTTCACCGTTCGGGTGGCAAACAGCGAGCAGCGGCGGGCGTTATCGAGCTTGTCACAGCTCATGCCCAGCTCGTCCAGCATCTTGGGAACACGTTTGATGCCCCCTTGGTGCTCACCGACGATATCGAGCGGCGTATTGTCAGGCAGCACGTGGCAAAGCCACTCAAGCCACCACTTGCCTAACTGATGGGCTTTGGGCCAGAACAGCACCACCTGCCCGTCGGGTAGGTAGTCGAACGGCTCGAAAGGGCTAACGGCTAGGCGTCCGCTGGCCTGCCACTGCTGCCGCAGAGCGACGTTGTCGCTCACCATCGCGGTGGAGTGGGTCAGTAGCCATGTATCTTCCGGGGGCGCGACAGGCCATAACCGGGCGGCCTGCCCATAGTAACGTTCAAGCAGTTGGCAGGCGGGCAGTTGTGCACTCATACATCAGCCTCAGGTTTGGTAACGGTATAAAGTAAATAGCGGCCTAAGCGCCAATGAGGGTCTTGCTGGCAGTACTGCTTTTCAAGCGCCAGCAGTGCTGCTTGATCGCTTGCCTTCTCTGGGGCCTGGCGCACGTAATCCTGAAAAATACGGATGCCCGCAACGCTCTCGATATGTAAGCCGTTCTGGCCCACCCACTGGCAAATTTCATCATGGGTAACTGGGGAGATCGGCGTTAAGCGCTGGCGCTTGCCCTTGCCTTCTAACTGGTCACTCAAGGCTTTTTGATAGTTGCCCTTCACCACATTAGAAAAGCGCAGCGCATCGCGGTTAAACACCATCAGGCTGAGTTGACCACCAGGCGCCAGCAGCGTTGCCAGGGTTTGCAGCGCTCGCTCAGGATGGCCCAACCACTCCAATACCGCGTGGCAGGTGATCAGCGGCCAGGGGCCGGGGGCTTGGCTCGTCAGCACCTGTAGAGGAGCTTCCACATAGCGAAGCTGCCCCGGAGGCCACACCGCAGCGGCCTCTTGCTCAGCGTGCCACGCCTTAGCGTGGGCCAGCATATCGTGGGAAGGCTCTGCCATGCTGACAGTGTGACCGCGTGCCGCGAACCAACCGGAGAGCTGCCCCAACCCACCGCCGACATCCAGCACCGGCTGGGCCTGTAAGTGCAGCATTTGCGGCAGAAGATAATCCAGCATCGCGAGGCGCAGCTCGCCCCGGGGTGCTTGGTAGAGCGAGCGAGAGAACTTATCTGCCAAGCCATCAAAGTAGCGGTCGCCAGCGTCGGTTAATTCGTAGGTCGGGTGCATGCCTCTAGCCACCACAGTTTAAAGGGGCGCTAGTTTACCCGTTATCGTCAGGAAAATCGCACCCCAGGCAGCATGGTTGAGCAGTCCAAGGCGCGATGGTCACAGCTAGGACTAGAACTGCTCCCACTCACCCGCAGACGACTGTTTGGAGGGCAGCACTTTGGCGGCTTGCACCACCGCTGGCAGCTGCCAACGGCTTTTTCTCTTTACGCTCACCATTACGTATATACTGAGCATCATAGCCGCTAGCTACTGCTCGCTGGACGACACGGCCCCTTCCCATACTTCACAACGGTCGCGGCCGTTATTCTTAGCTTTGTACAACGCCGTGTCGGCTAAGCGCAGTAGCCTTTTAGGGTCCATGGTGTGAGCTGGATACGTGGCGATTCCGCAAGAGAGCGTAATGCGTCCAAGCGGCTGATGAAGGTGACTCAACGCTTGGTTACGCTGTGCCTTCAGCAGTTTCTCGGCACGCGTCTGGGCCTCGGCCGTTCCGGTGCCCGGTAGGAGTGCGACGAACTCCTCGCCCCCCAACCGGCACACCACGTCCGTACCGCGAAAATGCTTCTTTAACAGCGCCGCGACCTCGATCAAAACGGCATCGCCAGCGTCGTGGCCAAAGTTATCGTTCACTTTCTTGAAATGATCGATATCGATCATCAGCAGCGAAAGCAGGCTTCCCTTACGCTGCGCGAGCGCCATTTCCTGATGTAGCAAGGCGTCGAAATGGCGACGGTTATTGAGACCGGTCAGGGCATCCTGAAGCGAGAGCCCCTTGAGCTGCTCGACCAAGGTATCTAGCTCTGCCGTCCGCGCCGTCACCTGTGCTTCTAGTGTCTGGTTGGCCACAGCAAGTTGACGCTGCGAATGACGGTAGTGCCACAGCGAAATCCCCACGATAGCCAAAGAGAAGCCCAACGCCCCATAGCTCAGTGGCACGTCACGCCGAGGTATCAGCTCGTGCGCCACCAACATGTCCAGCAACAGAAGTGGCGCAAACAGCAGGAAACTAGTGACGAACAGCCGCTGCTCCAAATTCAAACGACGCACCCGCAGCAGCGCCAGCAGAAGCATGAGGGGGAGCGTGAGCAACAGCAGCACATCGAATATGGGGAACGTCAGTGCCAAGTTCACCACGCCAAGTGCGACCAGACCAATCGAAACCACGAGGTACGCCAAATGGAGCTGCCATAAACGCCTCATCCAGCGCTTTGGTACACCCTCCAACCAGTGGCTCAGCAACAAGCCTATGGCAATGGGCAGTGTAAAGTAGCTGGCGGCTCTTAAAATGTCCCAGGTAAGCGGCGCGTCTGCCAACAGCTGCCGAACGGGGGTCTCTGCCAACAGCATCAACCCTGACGAAAACGCAAACAGCGCGATGGCGAAAAAGCCCCGACGCTCAGGCCCAATCATGGCAAAAATCGCTGCCAACATCGCCAGTAGCAGGCTGAAGGCACTCACCGCAAGGTCCTGTACCGAAGCGTGGAGCATCCCCTTCAGCGCATCGATACGATCGGTGATTTCTACATCGCCCCACAGCCCGATGCTGGTGTAATCGGAGTAGATACGCAGCGCCAGCGTCTTGCCCGCCGAATTCTCCGGCAGCGGAACCAAATGCCACGGCCAACCGATGAAACGAGGCTCCTCCATATCGCCATGCTGATAAATCAGCGTGCCATCGAGGTAGATCTGCCCCACCAAGTTAATGCTGGTAATGTGCAACACCGGGTCACGCCACTCTCCCTCTGGCAAGACCGTTTTAAACCAAACGGACTTCTGGCCGTTGCGCTCCGGTGGGTTAGAAGGAAAATCGATGGGGCTCCAAGGCGCGTCATCTTCTAAAGGAGCATCTCCCCAGCGATACTCCCAATCGGTCAGCGGTGCAGGCGCGCTAGCGTAGGCCAAAGAACCGGACAGCAACAGCAAGCCAGCCATTATTCCTACGCATAAAAAGCGCAACAAGACGTTGAACGTACCCATCCGATCCCCTAGCTGGCGTGACCCACCAGCTCACCCTATTTTTTATTAACGCTAACCTTATACACTCAAAATTGCGTTGATAGCACGTTTGATGCGTTTCAAACGCCTATTCGTTGGTGGCGTTAATCATTATCCAATCGCTCTGTTCGATATAAATGCCACTCGTTTTCGATCCGGCAGTCGACAGTAACGCCCCGTTCCCAAAGCGCTTTCGCGGGTGAGGCGCTCGCCGCCCAGGCTGACGCAATACGCCGCAGCTGCCACCCAGCGCAACGTGCAGCGGCTTGCCACGCTCATCAACGATCTGCTGTATATGGAGAAATTGGTGGCAGGCAAAAAGTAGAAATGGGTGGGCACTGGAAAGCCAAAGAGAGCAAAACGTTCCAGCTGTACGAAATCGCCAAAGCCAATCTCAAAAAAGACGCGACACCCAACTTGGACGAAAACGAGAAGTTCAGTGGATAAGCCGTTCATGAAGCGCCCGGCTGCCCGGGCGCTTTGTTCGATCGCGTGGATGACAACGCTCTGGATAACGCATGCGCCCGCCTCCTCCGCCGACGCAGCCATCAAAAGCTGGATCGAAAGCCAGGCCACTGCCGCAACCTCATGAACGATGCCTTTACCGATATGGGCATGGCGCATGCAGAAGATAGTGACTCGCGATTTACGCACTACTGGGTGCAAACGCTAGGCGCGCCGCGCTAGTCGTTAGAAATGAAGAAGATATGGGGGCGTTTGGCGTCCCTGGCAGGAGTCGAACCTGCGACCTGCCGCTTAGGAGGCGGCTGCTCTATCCTACTGAGCTACAGGGACTTACGGGGCGCATAGTATAGCGGTTTGATCCGCCCCGGCCAACCGCGGTTTTGCATCGGCAGAGGTCATATCCAACCGAGCAGGCGAAGAGCGAAGATACCCAGTGTCACGGTCACGCTGGCCATGAGCGTGGTCATGGCGATGATATTAGCGGCCAAGGCCACGTTCCCATTGATCGCTTTGACCATCACGAAGCTGGCGGCAGCAGTGGGGCTGGCAAAGAAAAGAAACAGTAGGCCGAGCTGATTCCCTGAAAACCCCATCAGCCACGCAGCCAATGTGGAAAGCACGGGTAAAATCACCATTTTCATACTGCTGGCGCTGAGCGCCACTTGACTTCCCTCTCGCATGCTGGATACCGATAGCGTTGCGCCGATGCATATCAACGCGAGCGGTAGCGTGAGCGAGGCAAAGTAATTACCCGAGGTCATCACCCAGCTGGGCAGTGACACCGAGAAAGCGGTAAAAGGGAGCGCAGCGAACACCGAAAGAATCAGCGGATTTTTAATAATATGACCCAGCAAACTCCGCCAATCGGTCGCTTGGCCGGGCTGATAGGCTGCCAAAGCAACAACGGAGAGCGCGTTATACATCACGATCACCACCCCCAGCAGCAAACTACCGGCGGATAACCCATAATTGCCGTACATGCCCGCCGCCAAGGCCAAGCCTACGACCCCACAATTTCCGCGAAACGCTCCTTGAACATAAATGCCACGGTCGGCTCTTGGCACGCGCAGGTGCGCCCAACCCCAACTCAGCAAAAACTGGCCCAACGTGGCGAGGGCAAAAAAGAGCAGCAACGGCACATCTAGAGCAACGCTCAAGTCAGCTTTGACTAGGCTGAGAAAGATCAGCGTGGGCAGTGTAGCTTTGAACACGAGAGACGAGGCGGTCGAAATGAAGGCACTATCGATCCAGCCCAGGCGCTTCAAGGCAATCCCGATGAACACCATGGCAAAAACGGGCAGGGTAACGTCTAGGGTGCGTGTAAAGAGTTCAAGTAAGTCCACGAAGGCGCTCTCAGTCGAATCAGCATCCTCTTATACTCTACCGTTGACTGAGATTTGTCGACTCGCTAGACAGTCTGTCAACGGCTGGGGATCGACGTGGCGCTGGACGATTTCGGCACCAGCTACTCGTCGCTGGCGTACTTTCACCGCCTGCCGGTGCAGTTGATCAAAGTCGATAGAGACTTCGTTCGCGATATGCTGGCGAGCGAAGATGATCGTACGATCGTAGAGAGTATCGTCTTCTTGGCTAAGAAGTTCGCGCGCCCCGTGCCCGCCGAAGCGCTCCCCCAGTGGCTGATCACTTGGCAGCGGGAAGGTTTCCCAGACGCGTCTTAACCGAATAGCTCTATGGGGTCGAACTGTTCGGGCAATTTGACCACCACGGCATCTCGCCCCTCCCCTTTGGCTTCATAACTGGCCGCATCTGCCCGGGAAATCGCCACATCCACCGTTTCGTCGCATTCATCGAAGGTCGTCACGCCGATGCTGAGCGTCACGCTGTACTCTTTGCCCTCATGGGTCACGGTCACCTCACTCACCGATTGACGCAACGACTCTGCGATACGTTCGGCCTGTCCCAGCGTACAGCTGGGCAGCAGCACGGCAAACTCATCTCCCCCTTGGCGCGCCACATGGTCACTGCCACGCACTTCCCAGGCCACGATTTGAGCGATACGGCGGAGCATCTCGTCTCCCAGCGCGTGGCCGCCCTCATCGTTGATAGGCTTGAAATGGTCCAGATCGAAGAGAAGCAGCGCAGAGGGCGTGCTGGTCTTCTGGAAGTCGGCGAATGCCTCTTCCAACCGGCGCTCGAATCCACGTCGATTGAGCAACCCCGTCAACGGGTCGTGCTCTGCCTCCCAGCGCTGCAACGCCTCTTGCTGGCGACGCTCAGTGATGTCCTTCACGACCCCGACCAAGCCCAGCGAGTGCCCCCCTTGAGACAACATGACCACCCGTGCATGAATGTCCAGCCACAGCGTTTCATGGTCGCTGCGCACGAACCGTAGTTGGCGCACGAAATCGCTACCAGTTTTCAAGCTGTGAACCCACATGTCCCTCGCCCCTTCTCGGTCGTCAGGGTGCACCTGCTCCATCCACACCTCCATGGGCATATCGGGAGGGATATCCAGCATCTCCAGCAGTGCCGGGTTCATATAAGTGATCTTACCGCCAAAATTGGCAACGAACATGCCCTGGGGTGTAGCGCTCAATACGGAATCCAAAAACGCCTGGCGCTCTTGCAAATGGCCGACCAACTGCTGGCGCTCATGCTCTACGCGGTTGAAAGTCATCGCGACTTGCTGCAACTCCTGCATGCTGGTGGCGAGATCGAGACTCGCGCGCTCGCCCTTACCCACTTCACCAATTTGCGATTCAAGATAGTCCAATGGCTTGAGAATGCGAGCCAGCAGCCACCATAAGAGCGGCATCATGAGTAGCGCCAGGACGAACCAAATGCCCAGCAGCTTGTAAATGAACCCCGCGAGCGGTAACTGTGCTTGAGTGGTGGGCAAAAACAGGCCCACTATCCAATCGGCTGGCCACACTTGGGCATACGCTTGCAGCGCTACGCGACCACTCGACAGTTCGGCAACCCCTTCCCCTCTCCAACCCGCCAGCGCAAGCTCTAACATCGGGTTCAATTGGACGTTGCTGATCTCGGCGTTCACCAACTCGTGATCAGGATGGTAAAGAATTTTGCCAGAGGCGGTCGAAACGGCCGCATAGCCATTGTCACCCAAACGAATGCTGCTCAAACGATCGAAGAGTCCACTGCTCTTGAGACTGACGATGCCACCGACAAAGCCCGAAAAACGCCCGTTTTCATCCAAGCGGGGAATGCTAATGAGCACCAGCGGCATACCGCTAGCCCGGCCCACGAAGGGTTCGCTCACGTAGGGGCGGCGAATACCGCGCACCATTTTGAAATACTCGAGGTCTTTGGTCTCGAGGCCCACTCGCCCCACCACGCTCGGCCAGTCGCTCAAAATCACGCCGTTCTCATCGCTGACCATCAAACCTTCGAACCAAGTCAGCAGGGAGTCGTTCTTCTGCAGCTCGTAATTCAACCAGGTGGGATCGTCTGACAGCCCAATGACCCCGCTCAACCGCTGTAGTGCGTTGATGCGCTGGTTGATCTGTTGGGTAATCTCATCGGCCAGCAAATCGGCTTCATAGCGCAGGTGGGCGATATTGGTCTCGTGCACCATGATTTTGCCGACCTGCCACGCCATGCCCAGCACGGCCCCCGCCAAAATGGCCAGCGCACAGGAAAGCCCCAGCAGCAGCCGGCTTTTTAGCGAACGAAACGTAATCAGTCGATGGATCGGGGGGGCTAGGCGCACCAGAAATCCCTATTTCGTTAATTTCCTTGAGTGAGGCTCGCGAGTTCAGACGCTATCATGGCTCGAAAGAAATAACTTATCAAAAACAACTGAAATGTGCGCGTTGAGACAAATCAACTTAGCTATTTTCTAAGACAAGCGTGTGCGAATTGATAACCACGCTTATTTCACGTATGTTCGCCGCCTATCTCGCAAACCACCCGACAAAACATTTCGGCACACTCCATGGCAAAACGTACGGCGGGTTACACCTCTAAAGGCATTGGCAGCATCACACCACTCGCCGCATTTTTAAGAGAATTCGACGACGTCCTTCCGCTTCGTCCCCTCAGTGCCCAACCAGACGCCGTCATTGGATGGGGGTTGAAACCTACCAGCCGCCGAGCGAGGCGCTACGCCAACAAGCGTCGTCTTCCCTACGTCGCCCTGGAAGATGGTTTTTTACGCTCTTTAGGGCTTAGTAGTGCCGGTTACCAACCGCATAGTCTCGTAGTGGATTACAGCGGCATTTACTACGACGCCTCACGACCCAGCGACCTAGAGCAGTGGCTAGCGACCGCCGACTTTTCGACGGAAGAAGTATCCAGGGCCGAACACTGCATCGCCTTACTAAGGCGTTATCGCTTATCGAAATATAACCATGCGCCGGACAAGCGTTTAAACGCTAGTGGCGCCACCGTATTAGTGGTCGACCAGACGGCGGGGGATGCATCCATCGAGTATGGTGGCGCAAGCGCCGCCAGTTTTTCAGCCATGCTGGAGCATGCACTGGCCTATCACCCCCAGGCCAAAGTGCTGGTCAAAATTCATCCCGATGTGATTGCGGGTAAAAAGCAAGGGCACCTTACCAGCGCTCTTCAGCACCCGCGCTGCCAGGTCATCAGCGAAGATATCAACCCCTGGGCCCTGTTCGACCAAGTCGACGACGTCTATGTGGTGACTAGCCAGCTTGGCTTCGAAGCGCTCATGGCGGGCAAACGTGTCCACTGCTTTGGCACCCCTTTCTATGCTGGCTGGGGCCTGACCCAAGACCAACTCCCCTGCCCGCGGCGCACGCGTTCTCGTACATTGCCAGAAGTATTCGCGGCGGCCTATCTTCGCTATTGCCGTTACGCCAACCCCTACACGGGCCAGCCATCAACGCTGGAAGAGACGATATCTCTCATCGCTGACCAAAAGCGTCAACAAGAGCGGTTGAGAGGCGCATGGCTCGCTTGCGGCTTCTCCTTTTGGAAGCGACGTTTCATCAGCGATTTTCTGGGCCCTGCTGCCCGCGTTCGTTATCAACAGAGACTCCCCCATCAAGCCGTCGAGCCCCAACGGCTGCTGGTATGGTCGAGCCGTATCGACGGCACCTTCAAAACGCAGCACAGCGAACTGTTGCCTCATCTTTGGCGCATGGAAGACGGTTTTATCCGCTCGGTGGGCCTGGGCGTCGACCTCACTCAACCCTTGTCACTGGTGATAGATCGCCACGGTATTTATTACGACCCCAGTCAGCCAAGCGACCTGGAAACGCTGCTCAACGAGCATGAATTTAGCGATGACTTACTGGCCAGGGCCGGCGAATTGCGCCAGCGCCTCGTCACCCTGAAGCTATCGAAATATAACGTGCCAGGGGCGGCTGACGTTGCCTTACCCGATCATCGAACGGTCATTTTAGTGCCGGGACAAGTCGAGAGTGATGCGTCCATCGCCACCGGCTCACCGAAGATCCGCACCAATAGCGCGCTGCTAAAAGCCGTGCGCCAATCTCAGCCGAACGCTTTCATCATCTACAAAGCACACCCTGATGTGATCAGCGGGGCTCGAGTGGGCAAACTCGATACTGATGCCAAACGTCTGTATGATTTGGACGCCAGCCACGTCGACATCACCGCTTTGCTAGAGCGCGTGGATGCCGTGCATACAATGAGCTCGCTGACCGGTTTTGAAGCCCTGTTGCGTCATCGTCAAGTGACGACCTATGGCCTGCCTTTTTACGCAGGCTGGGGATTAACGCACGATGCCATGCACTGCCCAAGGCGTAACCGTACACTCACCTTGGATGCCTTGGTTGCTGGCACGCTATTGCTGTACCCCAATTACATCGACCCCACCTCTGGTCAGCTTTGCAATGCCGAGACCGTCGTCAGCCTATTGGAGCGGGCAAAGTTACAACAATCTACTGCACAAACACCGCTACTTACATGGAAGCAGCGCCTTTATCGCTGCTATCGTAACTTGTTGATTGGAAGCCATTGAGTTGAAGCAGAAGCGCGCATTCTTATTCTTACAAGGCGTTTGCTCGCCCTTTTACCAACGCTTAGCCCGCCGCCTCACCAACGACGGCCACCGCGTGGTAAAAGTTAACTTCAACGCGGGCGACCTCCTATATTGGCAACGCACGCACAGCCATAGCCACTTGTTTCGTGGCCCTCTGGGCGAGCTGCCCGCCTACGTCACCTCACTATGGCAACGCTACGGCATTACCGACCAAGTGCTGTTCGGCGACCGGCGTCCCGTGCACCGCCCAGCGGTCGACCAAGCCCCGGCCGCAGGCATTCGGACCCACGTGTTTGAAGAGGGCTACTTTCGGCCTTTTTGGATCACGCTGGAACGTGAGGGAGTCAACGGCCACTCGCTGCTGCCTCGCGATCCCACCTGGTTTTATGAAACGGGCAAAGTGTTACCTGAGCTTCCCTCTCCAGTACGCTTTCGCTCATCGTTTAAAATCCGCGCCATGCACGATGTGGCGTACCATGTCGCCGGTCTGGCGAACCCCCTGGTCGCACCGCGCTATCGCAACCACGCGCCCATTACCGCACCGGTGGAGTATGCGGGCTACCTAAAGCGCTTCACGCTGCTCAAACAGTGGAAAAAACGCGATGCAGCGCGGATTAAGCGATTGATCGGAAGTGGCAAGCCCTACTTCATGCTGCCGTTACAGCTAAATACCGATGCGCAAATTCGTGACCACTCTCCCTACGCCAACATGGAAGAGGTCATGGACCACGTGATGGGCTCGTTTGCCGAACATGCACCAAGCGATGCCTTGCTGTGCATCAAGAACCACCCGCTCGATATGGGACTCGTGGATTACCCCTCCATCATTCAACGTCTCTCAGACTTTTACGGCTTGGATGGGCGCATCGTGTACCTCGAGTCCGGCGATCTGAATGCGCTGATCAAGCATGCAGTGGGTACCGTCACGGTGAATAGCACCGTCGGCATCGTCTCCCTGGAGCACCAGTGCCCCACCTTTGCGCTGAGCGACCCCATCTACCACATGGCAGGCCTGACCTACGAAGGCAGCCTGGATGAGTTCTGGCACCAGCCACTACCGCCCAGTGCCGAATTGTTCGGCTATTTTCGCAATACCGTGATGCATACCGCCCAGGTAAACGGCGGTTTTTACTGCCAGCCCGGCATCGACCTGGCAGTCAATAACGCGGCTCAGGTACTCGAAGCCTGCCCCTCCCCGCTGGAGAGACTGCTGTGAGCACCCCACCCCAAACAGGCCACCGCTGCGTGCTGATCACCGGCGCCACCGGAGCCATCGGCAGCGCCCTGGCCAACGAATATGCCACCCGCGACACCCACCTGATTCTCCACGGCCGAAACCTCGCCGTGCTGGAGCAGGTAGCCGAAAGCTGCCGCGCCCAAGGGGCCCAGGTCACGCTATCGAACATCGAACTCGGCGATGAAACCGCACTGGCCAACTGGCTGGACGAGCTATGCACCCACCACCTGCCCGATATCGTGATCGCCAATGCGGGCAAGAACACCCACCCGCCCCAGGCGGGCGAGCTGGAACCCTGGCCAGACGTTCAGGCGCTGCTGGATATCAACCTGTCCGCCCCCATCGCCATGGCTCACCACCTGGTGCCCGCCATGCGCGCAAGGGGCAGCGGCCAACTGGTGTTCATCAGCTCCCTGGCCGCCTGGCACGGGCTGCCCAGCACGCCCACGTACAGTGCCAGCAAAGCGGGCATCAAAGCGTATGGCGAAGCCTTGCGCGGCTTGCTCGCCCCCTGCGGCATCGGGGTAACGGTCGTCATGCCCGGCTACGTCACCTCCCCCATGTGCAATGCCATGCCTGGCCCCAAGCCCTTTGAGTGGCCACCCGAACGAGCCGCCAAAGTGATCATTCGTGGCATTCGCGCCAACCGTGCGCGAGTCAGCTTCCCGTTTCCGCTCAACTTCGGCACTTGGTGGCTGGCCGTCTTGCCAGCAGGCGTGTCGCAGTGGCTCATCAAACGACTGGGTTTCGATCATGTAGGAGGCCGGTAAGATGCTTGGCCACCTGCTCCTATCGCTTAGCCTGCCGCTCTTCATCGGGCTAGTGTTCAGCCTAGCGTTCGAAGCGCTGCTGTCTCCACGGCCTGCTCCTCTCTGGCAGCGGCCGATGGCAGCCAATGTGATCCATCTCGGCAGTTGGCTACTGCTATTTGGGCTTTTCACGCTGCTGCTCCAGCGTCCCTGGTTTGCCGTGGTCTTCGTGCTGTCACTCCAGCTCGTGGTGGTCCAGTCAAGCAATACCAAGTCCAAAACGCTCAACGAACCGTTCATCTGCCACGACTTCGAGTACTTCTGGGACGCCATCCTGCACCCACGGCTTTATGTCCCGTTTTTTGGCATTGGCCTCGCCATCGCGGCCAGCAGCGCGGGGGCCATCGCCATTGGCAGCTTTCTCTATGTGGAGCCGTCGCTGGTTAGCCAGTGGAGCACCGTGCTCTTTTTACAAAGCAACGGACTGCTCGCCGGGCTCGGGGCGGTGCTGGTAGCCGTTGGTTTACGCTCACTCGGCGCCATGTCCCTGCAACCGGTCGAGGATCTACATCGCGTGGGGCTATATGCCAGCCTTTGGGCCTATGGGGTAGCATTGATGCGCTCGTCACCGCCTGACCCTTTGGCATCCCCCTACGCGGCTGCCAGCCAGCCCAGTGCCGTCGCTTCACCAGATAGCGCCGAGCGACCCAATGTCGTCCTGGTCCAGAGCGAATCATTTTTCGATCCGCGCCCATGGTGTCCAGAGGTTGCGCCGACGCTACTGCAACATTTCGACACCACCTTTACCGAGGCCGTCGAAAAGGGCGAGTTGAGCGTGCCGGCCTGGGGGGCCAATACCGTACGCACCGAATGCGCCGTGCTCACGGGGTTGGCACCCAGCGCCTGGGGTGCCCGCCAGTTCAACCCCTACCGCACGCTAAGCCGTTACCCGCTGCCCAGCGTGGCGAGCGCTTTTCGCGCGCAGGGTTACCGCACTATTTGCGTGCACCCTTACCCCGCTACCTTTTACATGCGCGACAAGGTCATTCCGCAGCTAGGCTTTGATACCTTTATCGATATCAGCGCGTTTAGCAGCAGCGATAAGCACGGGCAGTACATAGGCGACCGAGCCGTGGCACGAAAGGTTGGACGCCTGCTGAAAGATGACGATAATAGGCCGCTATTTATTTTTGTGATCACCATGGAAAACCACGGCCCGCTGCATCTGGAAGCGCCCCAACAGGCACGTTTGGCCGATACGCTGCCGAACGCCGCGTGGCCGCTTCCAGGCCATCTGCGGGAGCTCGCCGTTTACTTGCACCATTTAGGTGAAGCTGATCAAATGCTGGCAAGCGTTAAAACAGCGCTAAACGAGAGCACGAGGCCTGGAATACTGAGCTGGTATGGCGACCACGTCCCTATACTGCCCGATGCGTATGGGTACTTCATGCCCCCTACGGGCAGCACCCCATACATGATATGGTCAACGCAACCAACACCGCCTGACCAAATGCCTGCCGAGCAACCGCTGCAGGGAATAGCAGCCAACGAACTTGGCGTCCGGCTATTTAAACAAGTGTTTGGACGCGATATAAGTAACGATGTGATCAAGGCAGAACCAGAACCTCAGGAGCAAGAATGACTAAACGTGTGGCCATCATCGGTGCCGCCCATCGTTTCCCCGGCACCACCCCTGAAACGTTCTGGCAAGACCTGCAAGCCGAAAAAGACCTCGTCACCCAAGTGGCCCCAGATCGCTGGAGCCATGAAGCCTTTTGGCACCCAGATAAACGCCACCCTGGCACCAGCGTCACCTTTGCTGCGGGTAGCCTGGGCGATATCAGCGGGTTCGACGCAGAGTTTTTCGGTATTTCCCCACGCGAAGCGGCCAATATGGACCCGCAGCAGCGCATGCTGCTGGAGCTCGCCTGGGAAACCATGGAAAGCGCCGGCATTGTGCCCAGCACTCTGCGTGGCAGCCAGTGCGGCGTTTTCCTGGGCGTCGCCAGTCTTGACTACTCTTACCGTTTAGCCGATGACATGTCGGCTATTGATGCTTCGACCGCCACGGGCAACACCTCGAGCATCGCCTCCAACCGACTCTCTTATGTGTTTGACTTGCATGGCCCCAGCATGTCGCTGGACACCGCGTGCTCGTCCTCCATGGTGGCGTTTCACCAGGCTTGCCAATCCATTCGCAGCGGTGAAACGACCGTGGCACTGGCGGGCGGTATCAGCCTGCACTTGCATCCCTACGGCTTTATCATTTTCTCTAAAGCCAGCATGCTCTCGCCCACCGGCCGCTGCCAAGTGTTCGATGAAGCGGGCAACGGCTACGTGCGCTCAGAAGGCGCTGGGATATTCCTGCTCAAGGACTACGACCTAGCCGTTGCCGATGGCGATAACATTCTGGCCGTGGTCGCCGGGTCAGCCGTGAATACCGACGGTCATAAATCCGGCCTGACGGTACCCAACACCAGCGCTCAAACCGACTTGATGCGTCGCGCCTACGAGCAAGCGGGCATCTCCCCCGATGAGATCGACTATTTAGAAGCCCACGGTACCGGCACCGCCGTTGGCGACCCCATCGAAACCCGCGCCATTGGCGAAGCGATTGGCAAACATCGGCAAACGCCGCTGCCGATTGGTTCGGTAAAAAGTAATGTCGGCCACTTGGAAACCGCCTCGGGCGTGGCGGGGCTTGCCAAAGCGCTTTATAGCCTGCAGCACCGCGAGGTGCCCGCGACCATTGGCATTCGCAAGCTGAATCCGCGCATCAAGTTCGACGAATGGAACTTGAGCGTGGTCACCAAAGCCCAGCCGCTGAAACCCACAGGCCGTTTGGTGATTGGCATCAACTCGTTTGGCTTTGGTGGCGCCAACGCCCACGTCATTTTGGAGAGCGCACCGGAAAAAGCGGCAGCGCCTCGCCAAACACCCGCTACCCCGCTGCCCATTCGCCTTAGCGCCCGCAGTGAAGCAGCCTTGACCGACAATGCGCTGGCGCTGGCTAAGCACCTGCAGGTATCCGGGCAGGATTTTTACGATATAGCCCATACGCTTTATCACCACCGTGAGCAGCACAGCCACGGCGCGCTCTGCTTTGCCAGCAGCGCTGACGAAGCCGCCACGGCACTGCGCCAGTTTGCCGAAGGAGAGGCCAGCCCCGTCATGACGCTAGAGCGCCTCGCCAATGCCCGAGGCCCGGTGTTCGTCTACGACGGTAACGGCTGCCAGTGGGAAACCATGGGCCACGACCTGTTGGATACCGACGCCGACTTCACTGCTGCCATCGACCGTGTCGACGCTCTGTTCCAGCGCTACGGTCGCTTCTCTCTGCGTGACGAATTAGCAGGCCGCAACCGGTCAGAAGGCGAAGAGAGCCGCTTCGTACGCACCGAAATCGCTCAGCCTGCGCTGTTTGCCCTGCAAGTGGCGCTCACCGAGTGGCTAAAAGCCCAAGGCATTACCCCTGCTGCCGTGTTTGGTCACAGCGTGGGCGAAGTTGCCGCCGCTTGGGCCTCCGGCGCGCTCAGCCTGGAAGATGCGGTCAAAGTCATCTATTACCGCAGCGATTTCCAAGGCAAAACCCGTGGCTTGGGTGAGATGACCGCAGTGGCGATGAGCGCTGAAGAGATCGCGCCGTGGCTTGCCAAACCAGCATTTGACCGCGTAAGCCTAGCAGGCATCAATAGCCCCAAAGGCATTACCCTAGCAGGCGACCGCGGCCAGCTTAGCGAGCTGGAAGCCGCACTGAGCGCCGAAGGCACCTTTGCCAAGCGCCTGCCGCTGGATTACGCCTTCCACAGCCCCGCCATGGATAGCATCCAGGAAGGCGTGATGGAAGCGCTGGCCGATATTCAGCCGCAGCCCTCTCGAATTCCGTATTTCTCCACCGTCACCGGAGCCTTGGCCGAAGGCACGACGCTGGATGCCCACTACTGGTGGCTCAACATCCGCGAGCCGGTGCTCTTCGATAGCGCAGCGACCGCCCTCATCGAGCAGGGTTACAACGTCTTCGTCGAAGTCGGGGCGCACCCGATCTTACGCCGCTATCTCAACGAATCGCTGCGCCAGCAAGAGCGCAGCGGCTTAGTCTTCGGCACCATCGAGCGCCACAAGCCAGGGTTAGAGGGCTTGAACCGCACGCTCAGCCAGCTGCTACTCAGCGGATTAAGCGTCAACAGCCAGCGCTTCTTCCCCGTGGAGGGCCAGCGCGTCCTGCTGCCCCGTTACTCATGGCAGCGCACTCACCTATGGGTTCAAGGCACCAACGACGGCCAAGGCCTGCTATCACGCTATTACCAGCACCCGTTGCTGGGTTACCCATTAGCGCAGCAAGAGCACACCTGGGAAAGCCAGCTAGACACCAAGCGGCAGCCTTGGCTGGCCGACCATGTGGTGGGTGAAGGGGCCGTCTTCCCCGGCGCGGGCTTCGTCGAGCTGGCGCTGGCCGCCGCGCTACAGCAGAAAGAGACGCCGGTTCTCGATATCGAGGAGCTGGAAATTCGCGCCCCGCTGCTGCTGGACGGCCCCAATGGGCGCACCATGCGCCTGACACTGGACCCCGATGACGGTCGCCTGGAAATTCGCTCCCGGGAGCCCGCCACCGGCATCGAATGGCAGCTCAACACCGTGGCTCGCCGCATGCGTGAAAGCCGTGGCTTCCTGCTCAATCGCCAGGCCCCGGCACTGCCCAGCCGCGCTGCCGACTACACCCTGGAGCAGCACCTGGCCATGGCCGAGCGCATCGGCCTGCACTACGGCCCCGCCTTCCAGGCCATTACCCGTGGCTGGATCGAGGGCGACAGCGTCATTGGCGAGATTCACCTCTCGGAAGCCGTCACCGCCCAGCTCGACACGCTGCACGTGCATCCCGGCATTCTCGATAGCGCTTTCCAGCTGTTCATTCCGCTGCTGGCACGCCAGGCCGAGTTTGCCTCGCAGCTCGCCTTCGTGCCCGTGCGCGTAGGCCGTATTCAGGTCAATGCCGAAGCAGGCACTCCCGTGCTGGCCCGCGCCGTCATGGGCAAACGGGCACCGCACTCCTTCACCGCCGACTTCGAGCTTTACGATGCCGAAGGCCGCGCCGTGGCCGTGCTCAGCCAGACCCGCTTCAAGGCCATTCGCCTGAACCGCGCACACCACCAGCACTTCAGCTACCTGGATATCGAACTCACGCCTACGCCGCTTCGCGCCGCCGCGCTCCCTTTGCCAAGCGATGCCCTGCCACGCCTGATGGGGCTAAGCGATGCCTTCAGCGCCAGCACCGGCCAGCGTTACGGCCAGGAAGTCGCGCCGCTGCTGGACAGCCTCAGCGAAGCCTTCGCCCAGCAGGGCCAGCCTGCCGAGGCCACCGCACCCGGCGACGATGCCGCCAGCGACGAATCAGCACCCCTGCCCCCGGAAACCATCTGGCAGCTGCTGGTCCAGGACTACCCGGACTACTTCGCCCCCATTCATCTGGTGGGCAGGCTCGGCCTGCACAAGGAAGCCCTGGCGCGTGGCACCGACACCCTGGAAAGCCTGGGCGTCACCCACGAACACCTGGCAGGCATCAACCGCGTCCTGATTGGCGAAAGCGGCTGGCAAGTACTGGCCAGCGAGCTGGGCAGCCTGATGGAAGCAGCCCTGGCCGCCCTGCCCGAAGGCCAGCGGCTGGCCCTGCTGGAAGCAGGCCCCTGCGCCCCAGCGCTGGGCCAACGCCTGCTGGAACGCCTTGCCCATCACTCGCCCAGGGTCACCGACAGCTACCGCTACCGTGCGCTGACCACCAGCGACACCGCGCGCCATCAAGCGGAACAGCTCCAGGAACGCTACCCGCTGATCGACGTTCAGCCGTTGGAAGAGACCCTGCCCACGCTGGCAGAGGCACAAAAAGCCCAGCTGGCCTTCATCAGCGCCGACGTCACCCAGCCTGAACGCACTCGCCAGCTCATCGAGGCACTGCCTTCGCAGTTGGCACCGGGCGCACAGCTCATTGTGGTCGGCATTCATCCCAGCCGCTGGCTGGACGACCTGCTGGCCACCCCCGGCATTGGCCAGGCCGCGCTGGAACAAGCCACCCTCATCGAGTGGCTCTCCGCCCAAGGGCTCAGCGTGACCGCGCCCATGGAGCTGGAAGAGAACGGCGCCTACCTGCTGCACGCGCAAGCCCCCAGCGAACAGCCGGGCAGCGCAGCGCAAGCGCCCCAGGCACATACCCTGGTCATTGCCGACGACACCCAGCAAGCCCTGGCCAACGCGCTGGCGGCAGCGCTGGACAACGTCACCCTACTCAGCGATGGCGAGCCTGCGGCCCTGCTGGCCGAGCAGCTGCGCCAGCACGAAACGCCCCCTACCGCGCTGAACGTACTGGACCTGCGCGGCCTGGGCCAAGACACCACCGCCGCACAGACCCAGCGCTGCCACCTGGCTCAACAGTGGTCGCTGGCCCTCGAACACAGCGGCCTGGAAGCCCAGGGCAGCCGTGTCACGCTGTGGCTGCTCACCCAGGGTTACCAGCACGGCGACGACGCCGCGCTCTGGGGCTTTGGCCGCTCGCTGGCCAACGAAGCCGTAGGCCACAGCGTCACCCTGCTGGAACTGCCCGAGCAGCCCAGCAGCGAGGCCCTGGCCTGTATCACCGATTCCGTGACCCACCCGGATGCGGAAAACGAGCTGGTCATTACCCAGGCAGGCACCCGCTACGCCACCCGCCTGCGTACCCTGCCCGCCCCGCACCCGCACAAGACCAGCCAGGCAGCGCCGCGCCAAGCCATGACGCTGGGCTTTGCCCTGCCCGGCCAGTTGCGCCAGCTACAGTGGCGGCCACGCCAACTCCCCGAGCTGGGTGCCGACGAGGTGGAAGTGCGCGTCAAGGCCACCGGCTTGAACTTCCGCGATGTCATGTACACCCTCGGGCTGCTCTCCGATGAAGCCATCGAAAACGGCTTTGCTGGCCCCACCCTGGGCCTGGAGTTCTCCGGGGAAATCGTGGCCGTCGGCAGCAACGTCACCCACTTGGCCCCCGGCCAAGGCGTGGTCGGTTTCGGCCCTGCCAGCTTCAGCGACCGCCTGGTCGCCAGCCAGCACGCCGTGGCCCCGCTGCCCGAAGGCGTCAGCTACGCCGCAGCCGCGACCATTCCGACCACGTTCTTTACCGTGTACTACGCGCTGAAGCATCTGGCGCGCCTAGAACCCGGCGAAAAAGTGCTGATTCACGGCGCTGCGGGCGGTGTAGGTATTGCCGCGCTGCAAATTGCCCAGTGGATGGGCGCCGACATCTACGCCACCGTGGGCTCGGAAGAGAAACGCGACTTCCTGCGCCTGATGGGCGAAGCGCGTCTCTATGACTCCCGCTCGCTCACCTTCGCCGAAGAAATCCTCGAAGACACCCAGGGCGAAGGCGTCGATATCGTGCTCAACTCCCTGGCAGGTGAAGCGATCAACCAGAACCTGCGCGCACTGCGCCCGTTCGGCCGCTTCCTGGAGCTGGGCAAGCGCGACTTCTACGAAAACACCCACATTGGCCTGCGCCCGTTCCGCAACAACCTCAGCTACTTCGGCATCGACTCCGACCAGCTGATGAAAGTGCAGCCCGCGCTCACCCAAACCCTGTTCAGTGAAATGATGGCGCTGTTCAACGACGGCACCCTCAGCCCACTGCCGTTCACCGCCTTCAGCCACAGCCAGGTCATCGATGCCTTCCGCTACATGCAGCAGGCTCGCCAGATCGGCAAAGTAGTCGTCACCTACGAACAGCCCATTGCCCCACCGCCTCAGGAGCAGCTAGGCAGCGGCAGCCTCACCCTGCCCGCCAATGCCAGCTACCTGGTCACGGGTGGCCTGGGCGGCTTTGGCCTCAAGACGGCTCAGTGGCTGGTCAGCAAAGGCGCACGGGAACTGATCCTGCTCAGCCGCAGCGGCCCTGCCAGTGAAGAAGCCCAGGCCGCCCTCCGTGAATTCGACGCCCAGGGCATCAAGGTCATGGCCGCCGCCTGCGACATCACCGACCGCAACGCCCTGGCCAACGTGCTGGAACGCGCCAGGGCCGAGCTCAGCCCGCTGCACGGCATCGTCCACGCCGCCACGGTGATCGATGACGGCCTGATCCGTAACCTGGATGCCGAACGCATCCATAAAGTGCTGGCCCCGAAAATCGACGGCGCGCGCCACCTGGAAGCGCTCACCCAGCAAGCCCCGCTGGACTTCTTCGTGGTCTACTCGTCGGCCACCACGCTGTTCGGCAACCCTGGCCAAGCCAACTACGTGGCTGCCAACCACTGGCTCGAAGCCTTCGCTGCCCGCCGCCGTGCTCAGGGCCTTCCGGCCACCTGCGTACGCTGGGGTGCCATCGAAGACGTCGGCTTCCTGGCCCGCAACACCCGCACCCGCGACGCCCTTCAAGAGCGTTTGGGAGGCTCGGCGCTGCGTTCCGACGACGCCCTGAAGGTGCTGGAACAGATGCTGCTGACCCCCGGGCCAAGCCTGGGCGTGCTGGAGCTGGAATGGGGCGCACTGGCGCGCTTTTTGCCCACCTCCGACACCCCGCGTTTCGACGAAATTGCCCGCGCCAGCGATGACGACGGCAGCCTCGACCAGGACGACGACATCAGCGCCCTGCTGGCCGACCTCTCGCCGGAAGAGCTGCACAGCACCATCACCGAACTGCTGCGCGCAGAGCTGGCCAGCATTCTGCTCATCGACGAAGAGAAGATCGACGTCAACCGCTCGGTGTACGACATGGGCTTCGACTCGCTGATGGGCGTGGAACTGATGACCGCCATCGAGAACCGGCTGGGCGTTCAAGTGCCGGTCATGGTCCTCAGCGAAGCCTCCACCCTCGACAAGCTGGCCGGCGTGCTGATCCAGAAGCTCCACCAGCACGATGAAGACGTTGAAGAGTCGCCGCAAGATGCGTTAGCCTCTCTGGCCGCCCGCCACGGTGCGGACGGCATTACCAGTGAGCCCGCATCCTCCCCAGCGACAGAGACACCATGACCGCCAAGCGTTCAGAACTAAAACGCCAGCTACTGGAACAGGCGCGCAAGCGCCCTACCGCAAGAGCCAGCCAGCCCACTGCCCCTGCCACCAGCGCAGGGGCAACCCGTTCCGTGCCCGAACGCTTCACCCGCTTCGATGCCCACCCAGGCTATCAACAGCTCTCGATGATGCGTCAGGGCGCGCAACAGCTGGGCTTGCAGGTGCCGTTCTTCAAGGTGCACGACGGCCTGGCCGGGGCCACCAGCGTCATGCAAGGTCGCACCTGCATCAACTTCGCCAGCTACAACTACCTGGGCTACTCCGGCGACCCGCGGGTCATCCAGGCCGCCTGCGAGGCCGCCCAGCACTACGGCACCTCGGTATCTGCCAGCCGCGTGGTCTCGGGCGAACGGCCCATTCATGGCGAGCTGGAACAGGCCATCGCCAAGGCGTATGCCGTGGAAGATGCCGTGGCCTTCGTCAGCGGTCACGCCACCAACGTCTCCACGCTAGGCTACCTGCTGGGCCCCAAGGATCTGATCCTCCACGACGAGTACATCCACAACAGCTCGTTGGTCGGTGCCCAGCTCTCCGGGGCCAAGCGCATGTCGTTCAGCCACAACGACCCCGACGCCTTGGAGGCATTGCTTGTCCAGCACCGCCATCAATTCGAGCGCGTCCTGGTGGTGATCGAAGGGCTTTACAGCATGGACGGCGACATACCCGACCTGCCGCGCTTCATTGCCCTCAAACAGCGCCATCAAGCCTGGCTAATGGTCGATGAAGCCCACTCTTTCGGCGTGATGGGAGAAACCGGCCTGGGCCTGCGGGAACACTTTGCCATTGACCCCACCGATGTCGATATCTGGATGGGTACCATGAGCAAAACGCTTTCCGGCTGCGGTGGCTACATTGCGGGTAGCACCGCGCTAGTCGAGACGCTGCGCTACTTCGCACCGGGCTTTTTGTACAGCGTTGGTATGCCCGCCCAAGTGGCCGCCCCTTCGCTCAAAGTGTTGGAGCTGATGCCCCAAGAACCCGAGCGCGTCACCAAACTGCAGGCCATCTCCCGCTACTTTCTCGAGCAAGCCCAAGCCCGAGGCATGGATACCGGCCACAGCATCGGCTCCGCCGTCGTCCCCGTCATCGTCGGCAGCTCACCCCTGGCCGCCAGGCTCTCCAACGCCCTGCTCGAAAAAGACATCAACATCCAACCCATCCTCTACCCCGCCGTGCCGGAAAAAAGCGCCCGCCTGCGCTTCTTCCTCTCCTGCGAACACACCCAAGCCCATATCGATGAAACATTAGACGTGCTTGAAAAGCTGTTGGCAAAAGGGATGTGATTCGTGGTGAATGGTGAATGGTGAATGGTGAATGCCAACACCGTAGCGCGGCGTAACGAATCTTGCGAGGCACGAGCAAATGAGGCACCCGCGAAGGCGGCGGATAGCCGCCTGGATGATGCCACTGCAAATCATCACACCACAGTGCCAACTTCGGCACTCCTAACGGAGTGCTTCGCGGGTGCGCTATCGCTTACACCGCGCTACAGGTGCCCGCTTAAGTGCAATGGAGCCACGTAGCGCGGCGTAACGAAAGAGCGAGAGCAACGAGCGAAAGAGGCACCCGCGGAGGCGGCGATAGCCGCCTAGAAGGTGGCACGTTAAACTAGGGAGCCACTGGGCAATAGGAAAAAGTCAATGGTAGTAGAAACAATCGAGACCAGCACTGCCCACTGGTACGTCATTCAATGCAAAGGCAGCGAATCCTTCCGCGCCGCCGAACACCTCGCCAACCAAGGCTACAAGGTGTTCCACCCGGTCCTCGATGTCAAACGCAAACGCCAAGGCAAGCTCACCACCGTCACCGAGCCGCTGTTCCCCTATTACCTGTTTATTCGATTAGACCAGGTCGTCAGCAACTGGCGGCCCATCCGCTCTACGCGTGGCGTCCTGCGCCTGCTCACCTTTGGCAACACGCCCATCTCCGTCCCCGACGCCCTCGTCGACACCCTGCGTGCCCAGCCCCATCGCCAAGAAGGCAGCCACAGTTACTTCACCGCTGGCGAAAAAGTCACCATCACCGACGGCCCCTTCAAAGATCTAGAAGCCATCTTCACCCGCTGCAAAGGCGAAGAACGCGCCATCGTATTGCTCAACGTCCTCCAACGCCCACAACACGTAGAACTACCGGTTGAAAGCTTGGAAAAGCGGTGAAGCGAATGGCGAATGGCGAATGGCGAATGGCGAATGGCGAATGATGGTAAACGGTGAATGATCAACCGTAGCGCGGCGTAACGACTGAGCGAGAGCAACGAGCGAATGAGGCACCCGCGAGGGCGGCGCCAGCCGCCCCGATTTCGCCACAGCGCCTGATCAAACCTCGGTGCCACCATCGGCACTCCTAGCGGAGTGCTTCGCGGGTGCGCTCCGCTTACGCCGCGCTACGAGTGCCTGCCTCAAGTGTCGTAAAACCTATCAACACGGAGCAACTGCACATACCCGTAGCGCGGCGTAACGACTGAGCGAGAGCAACGAGCGAAAGAGGCACCCGCGAAGGGCGGCGCCAGCCGCCCTGATTACGCCACAGCGCCTGATCAAATCTCGGCGGCTTCATCGGCATCCCTAACGGGATGCTTCGCGGGTGCGCTCCGCTTACACCGCGCTACGGGGTCATCGCCAACATCGGGCACAGGTAACCACCCCCCGCACGAAAGATGCACTCCCTTCCCAATCAAGGTACGCTTACCCTAAATTCACTGCAGGGAAGCAGCCCTTGGCCACCTACCGACGCGCGCACATCCCCGGCGGCACCTACTTCTTCACAGTGGTAACCTACGGCCGCCAACCGCTCCTGGCGGACCACCTCAACATCAACGCCCTGGGCCGGGCCTTCCGTCGCGTGAAAGAAGAACGCCCCTTCACCATGGACGCCTTCGTCCTGATGCCCGACCACCTGCACTGTATCTGGACACTCCCCGAAGGCGATGCGGATTACTCCTCCCGATGGAGAGACGTCAAAAAATATGCCTCTCAAGAATTTTTGTTTCCCCCCGGCAGCCAACACGCTTGGCAGCGCGGTTTTTGGGAACACGTGATTCGCGACGAAAACGACTGGCAGCGCCACATGGATTACATCCACTACAACCCGGTAAAGCACGGCTGGGCGCAGTCCCCCCGCGAATGGCAATGGTCCAGCTTTCACCAATGCGTCAAGAAGGGATGGTACGAGCCAGACTGGGGAGCGCAAGACATACCGGACGTCGCCGATATGGACTGGGAGTAGAATGCCTGCCCCCCTACCGGAGTGCTTCGCGGGTGCGCTATCGCTTACCACGCGCTACGAATGTATGCCCCGCCCCGTAGCGCGGCGTAACGAAAGAGCGAGAGTAACGAGCGAAGGAGGCACCCGCGAAGGCGGCGATAGCCGCCTGATCAAGCCACCGTGAATCATCACACCTCGGTGCCACCATCGGCACTCCTAACGGAGTGCTTCGCGGGTGCGCTCCGCTTACGCCGCGCTACGGGTGCCCACCTCAAGTGCCGTAAAACCTATCAACACAGAGCAACTGCACATACCCGTAGCGCGGCGTAACGAATCTTGCGAGACACGAGCAAATGAGGCACCCGCGAGGGCGGCGATAGCCGCCTGATCAAGCCATCGCAAATCATCACACCTCGGTGCCACTTTCGGCACTCCTAACAGAGTGCTTCGCGGGTGCGCTCCACTTACGCCGCGCTACGGGTTCTCACCTCAATTGCCGACACTGGGCGCTTGCACATACCCGTAGCGCGGCGTAACGAATCTTGCGAGGCACGAGCAAATGAGGCACCCGCGAAGGCGGCGGATAGCCGCCTGATCCAGCCACCGTGAATCATCAAACCTCGGTGCCACCCTCGGCACTCCTAACGGAGAGCTTCGCGGGTGCGCTCCGCTTACGCCGCGCTACGGGTGCCCATCTCAAGTGCCGACACTGGGCGCTTGCACATACCCGTAGCGCGGCGTAACGAATCTTGCGAGGCACGAGCAAATGAGGCACCCGCGAGGGCGGCGGATAGCCGCCTGATCAAGCCATCGCAAATCATCACACCTCGGTGCCACTTTCGGCACTCCTAACGGAGTGCTTCGCGGGTGCGCTCCGCTTACGCCGCGCTACGAATATCCCCATACAACAAAGGAGGGGTTCAAGGTCTGGTCAGGGTTGGCGTAGCTAAGCGGCTGCCCTTCCAGGGTCTCTATTCGACCACCTGCATAACGCACGACGGCATGGGCGGCAGCGGTATCCCAGAGACTAGTGGGGCCTAACCGTGGATACACATCGGCTTTACCTTCCGCAATCAGGCAACTTTTCAGCGAGCTCCCCATGGGCTGAATCTCATAAGCGCCCAGTGTCTCCAACCAAGCGGACAAGGCAGGGCTTGCATGGGAGCGGCTGCCCAGTACCCGCCATACGCTTCCTGGTGAAGGTTTGCCCGCCACTTGAATCACATGGCGCTGTCCATCAGCGTCGATTCTAAAAGCCCCCATACCGTCTGCGGCGATATAAGCCACCCCCAGCGCAGGCGCCGTGACGACCCCCAAAATAGGCGCACCGTGTTCAATCAGCGCAATATTCACCGTAAACTCATCATTACGCTTGATGAACTCCTTGGTGCCATCCAGCGGGTCCACCAGCCAATAGCGGCCATCGTCACCCACCCCTGAAAAGCCTTCCACATCCTCTTCTGAAAGGATGGGATACCCCTGCGGCAGCGCCTGCAAACCTTGCCGAATGACGTCATGCGCCGCTCGGTCCGCCTCGGTCAGTGGGCTGTTATCCTGCTTGACCGTCACTTCGAAGGCGCGGCCATACACCGCCATGATGGCGTCGTCCGCCGCCTTGGCAATGGCCAACACCTGTTCCAGTAATTCCCGCATGGCACCTCCCAAACATGCAAAAACCGCCCACGGGGGACGGTTTTCGAACACACAGCCTGCAACAGGCCGTTAAACGTCGTAACCCGCTTCACGGGCCAGCGTGGTATTGGCCTGCAGCCAGCCTTCGATATGCCCGCAGTCGAACGTACGGCCATGCATACGGTACGCCTGCACGGTTTGCCCTTCCTGCATCAAGCGGTCGATGGCATCGGTGAGCTGGATTTCGTTGCCCGCGCCGGGCGGCTGGTCGCGCAGTAGCTCCATGATGCGGTAAGGCAACACGTAGCGGCCAATCACGGAAAGGCGCGAAGGCGCTTCTTCCGGTTGGGGCTTTTCCACCACGCCACGCATAGTGGCGCTCTCCCCCGCCGCTGGCTCGTCGCAATCCACAATGCCGTAACGATAAACGTCTTCTTGCGGCACCGCTTCTACCATGATTTGCGACGCATCCGAAGCTTCCCAGCGCTCGACCATGCTGCCCAAGTCACACGCGCTGCTGTCTACCTGGGGTTTGACCAGTACGTCCGGCAGAATCACCGCGAAGGGCTCGTCTTTGTCTAACAAGTGAGAAGCGCAGTAAATGGCATGGCCTAGCCCTTTCGCATTGGGCTGACGAACGCTGGTCACTTTCAGTTTTTTAGGAGAAATAGCCGAGAGTGTTTCCAGCAGCGCATTTTTACCCTTGCTGGCCAGCGAGTGTTCGAGTTCGAAGTGGGCATCGAAGTGGTCTTCAATGGCCGATTTTCCAGCACGCGTGACCAAAATGATTTCGTTGATACCCGCCGCCAGCGCTTCTTCCACCACGTGCTGGATAAGGGGGCGGTCCACTACTGGCACCATCTCTTTAGGAATCGCCTTGCTGATCGGCAGCAGGCGGGTACCAAAACCGGCTACCGGAATAATCGCTTTGCGTACTTGAGTCATCATTAACGTCCTTTTATTGAGCGTGCCTTCCACGAGAAGTCATAAACATCGAACCACGCCAAACGATATGCAATAGACATGCCGAACAATATAGCAGGAACGCCTTTACCGGAGCGAGCCTCGTACCACCATCGGCACTCCTAGCGGAATGCTTCGCGGGTGCGCTAACGCTTACCACGCGCTACGAGTATCTGCACCGCCCCGTAGCGCGGCGTAACGAATGAGCGAGAGCAACGAGCGAATGAGGCACCCGCGAAGGCGGCGATAGCCGCCTGGATAAGGCCACCGTGAAGGATCACACCTCAGTACCAAAATCGGCACTCCTGGCGGAGTGCTTCGCGGGTGCGCTCCGCTTACCACGCGCTACAAGTGTCTGCCCCGCCCCGTAGCGCGGCGTAACGAATGAGCGAGAGCAACGAGCAAATGAGGCACCCGCGAAGGCGGCGATAGCCGCCTGGATCAAGCCACCGTGAATGATCACACCTCGATGCCAAGATCGGCACTCCTGACGGAGTGCTTCGCGGGTGCGCTATCGCTTACCACGCGCTACGAGTGTCTGCACCGCCCCGTAGCGCGGCGTAACGAAAGAGCGAGAGCAACGAGCGAAAGAGGCACCCGCGAAGGCGGCGATAGCCGCCTGGATGATGCCACGGTGAATCATCAAACCTCGGTGCCTGCATCGGAACTCCTAGCGGAGTGCTTCGCGGGTGCGCTATCGCTTACCACGCGCTACGAGTGTCTGCACCGCCCCGTAGCGCGGCGTAACGACTGAGCGAGAGCAACGAGCGAAGGAGGCACCCGCGAAGGCGGCGATAGCCGCCTGGATCAAGCCACCGTGAATGATCACACCTCGATGCCAAGATCGGCACTCCTGGCGGAGTGCTTCGCGGGTGCGCTCTGCTTACGCCGCGCTACGAGTATCTGCACCGCCCCGTAGCGCGGCGTAACGAAAGAGCGAGAGCAACGAGCGAAAGAGGCACCCGCGAAGGCGGCGATAGCCGCCTGGATGATGCCACCGTGAATGATCACACCTCGATGCCAAGATCGGCACTCCTGACGGAGTGCTTCGCGGGTGCGCTCCGCTTACCACGCGCTACGAGTGTCTGCACCGCCCCGTAGCGCGGCGTAACGAAAGAGCGAGAGCAACGAGCGAAAGAGGCACCCGCGAAGGCGGCGTTTAGCCGCCTGGATAAGGCCACCGTGAATGATCACATCTAGGTGCCATCGTCGGCACTCCTGGCGGAGTGCTTCGCGGGTGCGCTCCGCTTACGCCGCGCTACGTGAATTACTTACCCTTTCAATACGCCTGATAAAAGCGCGGTGGCGCTTTCGATCAACTCATCCAAATGCTGCGGGCCTTTGAAGCTTTCCGCGTATATTTTGTAGAGCGATTCCGTACCGCTGGGGCGGGCGGCGAACCAGCCGTTTTCGGTGGTGACTTTCAAACCACCCATGGCTGCCCGGTTGCCCGGCGCTTTCACCAACACGGCGGTAATGGGGTCGCCTGCCAAGGTGGTGTCCGTAACGCTTTCAGCGGTGAGATGTTTGAAGGCGGCTTTCTCTTCGGCGGTGCAGGCGGTATCTACCCGCTTGTAGAACGGCTCCCCAAAGCGTTCGGTGAGGGTTTGGTAATACTCGCTGGGCGTTTTGCCGGTCACGGCCATGATTTCAGCAGCCAGCAAACACAGCGCGATGCCGTCTTTATCGGTGGACCACGCCTCGCCTGCTTGGGTGAGTAGGCTCGCGCCAGCGCTCTCCTCGCCGCCGAAAGCGAGCCAGCCTTCGTGCAGGCCATCCACGAACCACTTGAAACCAACCGGCACTTCAAACAACTCACGGTTGTGCGAGGCCACAACGCGGTCGATCATGGAAGACGAGACCAGCGTTTTACCGATTTTCAGCGAATCGCGCCACTGAGGGCGATGGCTGATCAGGTAATCCACACACACCGCCAGGAAGTGGTTCGGGTTCATCAACCCGTTGGCATCGACAATGCCGTGGCGGTCGGCGTCCGGGTCGTTGCCAAAGGCGATATCGAAGCGGTCTTTGATCTTGAGCAGATTCGCCATGGCATCCGCGCTGGAGCAGTCCATGCGGATTTTGCCGTCGTGATCAGGCGGCATAAAGCTGAAGCTGGCATCAATAGTGGTGTTCACTACTTCCAGGTTCAGGCCGAAATGCTCACCAATCGCCTGCCACACCGGCAACGCCGTGCCGCCCATGGGGTCCACGCCCAGCGTTAAGTTGGCTTTTTGGATCGCTGCCATATCCACCACGTTACCCAGCTGGGCCATATAGTGCGCGGTGAAGTCGTACTCTTGGGCGTGGGCAAGCGCCTCTTCCAACGGCACTAACGCAATATCGCTTAGCTGACGCAGCAAGTACGCATTGGCACGCAGCTCGATCCACTGCGTCGCTTCGGTATCGGCAGGGCCACCGTGATAAGGGTTGTACTTGATACCGCCATCTTCCGGCGGGTTATGGCTAGGCGTAATCATCAAGCCATCGGCTTTGGCCTGGGGCATGGCTTGCTGCTGGGCATTGTGCTGAAGAATCGCATGGCTAACCAAAGGGGTTGCCGTATACCCATGCCCCCTTTCCACCATGACCGGCACGTTATTCGCCGCCAGCACCCGCAACGCACACTCCCAAGCGGGGCGGGAAAGCGCATGGGTATCAACACCTAAAAACAGCGGGCCTTGGTACCCATTCTCTTTACGGTAATCCACCACCGCTTGGGTAATGGCGAAAATATGCGCCGCATTAAAAGTACGCTCGGTGGCACGGCCACGGTGGCCGGAGGTGCCGAAGGCGACACGTTCCTTGGCTACGCTGGCATTGGGGGTTTCATCAAAAAAAGCCTGAATAATGGCGTCCATTCTATTTACTCCCTTATCAAAATTCTGAAGCTTAACGCTGACGCGCCTGCCAAAAATCAACCGCGTGATGAAGCGCACCTACGCGCAACGCATCGGCCGCAGCCTGACGTGCCATGTTAGCAGTCGCCTCAGGATTATTAAGTAACTGCTGCAGCGCGGCTTGCCACTCATCAGGTGCATCTCCCACCAGCAAGCCATTTTCACCGTGTTGCACCACCTCAGTGTAAGGGTAGCGATTCGAGTAGATACCCACGCCGCCCATCGCCGCGATGTCTAAAAACTTAATAAACGACTTCCCTTCGTTAAAGGGAGTCTGCAATAACGGTGCCAAACCAATATGCACCCGCCGGTTCGCCTGATAATTGCGAAAAGCCTGCCAAGGCAATGGGTCTGGCGTTGATGTATTAGGCAATGAGGCCAGTGCAGAAGGCGTATGCTTACCCAGCATTACCTCACACTGAATATCCTGGCGTACATTAAGCAACGCCCAGAGCGCCGGGGTAATGTGCAATAGATCCTGCAAATGCGCGCGGGTGCCATGAAAACCGACCTGCCAGGGGGATGTCACCGAAGGCGGCTCATCGAAATGCTCAAGCCCCGGCAAAGGAGCAATTAACGGCGGCGTTAAAACGGATACATGCTGATGCTCAGACGAAAAACGCGCAGCCAACACATCGCTACAGGCCACTACCTCATCGCACAGAGCCAGCAAGGCGGGCTGCCGTTTCGCGATATCCGCCATACGCTGGCGGTACGCCGCAGGCAGCGTGGCATCGTCAGCGGCAGCCGCAATATCGTCATCAATCAAATACACCACATAACCAAAGGCATGGCGATGGCGCGCCAGCCAGCGCAGCCAACTTGGGGGCAACGACCGGCAGAGCAAAAGATTTGCCCCCGCAAAACGGCGCAGCAACGATGGCCCGTGAAGCCTTGCCGCTGCGAAAAAACGGGCGGCCACTACCCGCTCAACCTGAGCGCCCTTCTCACGCAGCGCCGGTACAGCGGATTCAAGGAAGTAAATATCCTCGGTAGGCTTAGCGCTATCGCTCAGAACGACCCAGCCGTTGTGTCTGCTCACAACTTATCCTTTTAAGGTAGTCCTACGCTTAAACTCGATGGCTTGCACCTGCGAGGCTTAAGCCACTTCATGGCGTATCCCACCATAGCACTGCATATAGCACTGCATAATGATCGCAGGTGTGTTAAGGGTTAACATATACTAGTCAGTTATTTCGAGTACTACGCTGTTACGCATCATAAGTACGGTAAATCAATGAAAAATCCTCTTTAAGCAAAGATAAATTTGGATTATAAGCCGGATCATTATCCAAAAATCCAGACCATTTTAAACGCATATAATTGAACTCAATTTTAGCGCGATACTTTTTACGTAAAGTAGTATTTTTTCCACGTGAGATCGATTCGTGGTGGTAAAGCTCAGCATCAGGCGTCCATAAGTTACGATAACCAGCCTTCATTACTTTTAGACAAAAATCTACATCATTATAAGCAATCTTTAAAAACGTTTCGTTAAGCCCACCAACTTGATAAAAAACATCTTTACGAACCAACAAACACGCAGCTGTTACAGCGGAATAGTTCTGCACATGTTTTAAACGACCACAGTAGCCAGCATGCTTTCTAGGAAAACGCTTATGACCATGCCCCGCTACACCGCCCAACCCCAAAATCACTCCAGCATGTTGCACAGTGTCATTAGGGTAGTAAAGCTTAGCACCTACGCAACCAATTTCCTTTCGACAGGCATGACGCACCATTTCTGTTAACCAGGCACCATCCAGAGGTTCGACATCGTTGTTAACAAGCCCAATTATCTCACCACTAGCTTTTGACACACCAAAATTATTAATTGCGGAATAGTTAAACCGTTGATTCCATTTAAAAACACTCACCCTACTATCGGCTTTTTCAACCATCTGCATGTAAGACAAGGTTTCTGGACAGTCGCTTTGATTATCAATAATAATAAGTTCAAAGTTAGAATAATCAGTGCGTTTAAGAATAGCATCCACACACGGTTTTAAAATCGATATGCCGTTACGGGTAGGCACTATTAGTGAAACTTTTGGCAGCTTGGCGGGTAGCGACCAACAAACTTTCAAACGCCCTTCTTCCTTGTGCACAATACATACCCTGCTATCGCACTTCCTTGCCAACTGTGAAAGCAATTTTTCCGGAAGCCTTTCTTCTAGGGCATCCTCGCTTAGTAACGTACTAAGTAGGATTTGGGGAAGACGGTTTACAAAAAGCTTAACCGCAAATTGAGAATCAGTTTCAGCTCTTAACAGCAGTTCTTGAAATAAGTTTTCAAGAGTAGTGATGCCGGAATACTCAGAAAATTTTCCTAACCGGCCTAACAGGCCAAACTCAACAAGCACGCCACGCTGCATATAGGGGGCGTCCCATAGCCAATCTGGGTTCCATTCCGGCTTATGGCAATAAGAAAGAGTTTCAGCCTTCCCTACCTTTTGCGACTCATCTACCGTCAGTACACGGCAGCTAGGTTTATCCGTTAAAAATTCACCAATTGAGCTAAAAGCATGTTCAAGCCAAACATCACCTGATTTTACTAAAACAACCCAGTCACCAGGGTATGCTTGACATCCGGAAACAGCTTGATTAACGCCCTCCCCTAAACGACTCGGATAATATTCAATACACCTAGAAACAACCCCGGGCACAGCTAAGGGCACCCAGGAAAAAAGGTTTTTTGGCCCTGGCACTAACACTGTACACTCTATGGTACAGGTTAGAGTCTGCTGGGGCTTGAGGGAAAGCAATGTATCAGCCAACATCTGCCGAGTAGATTCAGGCGTTAGCACAACAATCGCTATAAATTTAATATTATTACCCCTCATGACCTAGCAACCCAATTTTTCATTCATCATAGAGCACAACAAAACCTTTTAAATAAACCCCAATTTCGCGGTTATCACAATTATTATGGAAGCGCGAAGGAAAGTCAGCAAAGGGAGTGTAAATCGATATATTTATCGAGTGATCTTCATCAGGCAATAAAGGTAATATTGTAAATACGCTTCCCCTTCCCTTCAACATTTACACCCTGAGTTAACCTGCTAGCTTGATAAAAGAAAATGGACATCATATTGCCAGCGCTTGTAAAGGCCATATCAAGAACATTACTTTCTTTGGAACAACAGCTATTTCATCCCCACCAAAATTGGGGATTTCTTACCTCACTTTTAAAACCTGGCAAACAGCCCAGTACTTCTCAATCTTTTTTATCCTTATAGTATATATGGTGGCGCAGCCATAGAATACTACTCCTTCATATCTTCTAAAACTTTAATCATTTCATCCAGATTGCGCCCATTCACGTTAAGCTTTTCTTTATCAACCATTAACAACGAGGCAAAGCTATATTCTATAAACTTTTCCAAATTAAAATAGATACCATTCCCAGAGCCGGAATAAGGAGATTTAAATATTAACAAAGAAGTATCACCATCCAGCGGATAAAGTGGCCATTCAGCGCTACGTGCCAAATCATCCTCTATCCAATCAACAACCGAGGGGGAGTGATTAACGACTTCAACCCCATCTCTTTGAAGAACTTTCAAGACTATCTCGAATATGACATTTCGGATAGGGTGATTGACTGTTCTCATCCACTGGCCTTCACTATCCCAGCGTGTTATGGCTGCAGTCAGATCAATGCCTTCCTTTTTAAATTTAGCAATAAAACCAGCGCGCTCTCTTTCTTTTTTCACATCGAATTTTAACGCACTATAAACATCAGGATTGAAGAGACCCAACGTTTGCCGCTGTGTAAACCCCGCAAAATAAGCTGCTGTTATTAAAAGCGAATGGTAATCCCCCATAGGACCCACCAGCCTTTCACCATCATGCTGCATATATGCAATATCAGGATGAAAGCAGGCGCAATTTATAACTGGAAAATAATAAACCTTATCTTTATAGTTGTTATGAGACAAAAGAAAATCCGCTACCTGCCTTTTTTGTGTATATATAAAATCAGCATTGTCCAGATCTTCCTGGTAGCTCTTCCACCCCCCCTTCGCAAAACCCTCTACTTTTTTTATACTTAGAAAATGGTAGCTAGACTGGCCTAAAGTTAACACTTCACAAAAGCCAGCGATCATTTTGCTCTGACAACCGCTTAACACTAAAAAGCGTGGCTTGGCAGTTTGCGAGTTTTCAATCATGGCCTCGTAGGCTAAAGGCCTACGAGGAGTTGCAGCCGGCTTAACGGCAGCATTCACAACCCTTTCATTTTTATTAACAAACCTAGACAACCTAAAAAATGTTTTCTTTATAAGCCACTTCATAACCTACCTGGATCACTCTTTAAGAAAAAAGCACAAGCAGCCAAACTTTTCTCTGCCAACAAAGCGGCTTGCTCAGATGTATCGGACTCTGCATAGCAACGCAATTCTGGGGCATTGCCTGACGGGCGAAGGTGGATAATATCGCCATTTTTAAGCGTTACACGCAAACCATCAGTGCTATCTACGTGGGTAATATCTGCTTCCAACGCTAACCCGTTTCGCATACCAAGCAAGTCATTTTTCCATTGTGACAGCAGCGTAGCGCTAAGCTCTGTAGGAAACTCCTTAAGCCTATCGCTGGCGGTAAAGCGCAATGGCAAAGCATTCACTAATGCTGAAAGGGGCTGGTTTTGCCCAGCAGCTGCCACCAACAGCGTTAATGCTGGCAACAAGGCATCACGGGTAGGCAGTGGATCCAGGTGGCAATTTCCTTTTTTTAGCGAGCTCCCCAACAAAAAACCACCATTCGCTTCAAAGCCCGACACCTGGTGGTACTCCCCAGCCAAGGCTTCCATCCCAGCAAGCACATAAGGAGACCCGATACGGGTACGTATCACCTGCTCAAATATCCCGCACTCTTCAATAGCGGTATTACAACTTACCGGTATTGCTAGCGCCTGTATGCCTAACGCTTGGGCACATAGCAAGCCAAGAATATCACCACGCAACCACTGGCCATGCTCGTCTGCCAAAAGCGGGCGATCACCATCGCCATCCGTAGTCAATATTGCATCCAAGCTATGCTCTATTGACCAAGAGGAGGCCTTCGCACGGTCTTCTTCACTGACAGCTTCTGTATCGACAGGCACAAACTGCTCACTTCGGCCAAGAGGGATAACACTTGCCCCCAGGGCTTCTAATACCTGTTGGCTAAGATCTCGCCCTGCTGCCGAGTGTTGATACAAACCTACGCGCATACCGGTCAGGGGCTTGCCCTCAAACCAATTGGTAAAGCGCATTATGTAGCGTTGGTTAGCTGCATCGCTTTCGCTATTACGCGTAACCTGGCCTAATGTGGGTAGTTCAACCCCAACATTAAGAATGGCCTGCTCATCTGCTTTAGTGATTTCGCCTTGCGGACGGTAAAACTTGATGCCGTTACGATCAAAAGGAATATGGCTACCGGTCATCATGATCGCAGGAACCCCGTGAGCCATTGCCTGTAGCGCTAATGCAGGCGTTGGCAGAATACCGTAATCACTTACCTCAACCCCCATTGCCCTGGCAGCCGCTGTACATGCCGCTGCCATGCGAGGGCTACTAGGGCGGCGATCCATACCGATGGCTACCTGCTGGACATCACCGTGCTCGCGCATCACATGTAAAAAAGCCACGGTAAAAGCCGCGCATACGTCATCACTAAACTGTTCAACCAAGCCTCGGGCGCCACTGGTACCGAACGAGACCCCACTGTTAGCTATTATTGCATTGCACTGCTGATTCATCTTGATGATTACTTCCTTAAAAACTAGAGGAATTATTACCCCTTGAAACTATGAAAGGTACATTTTGGTATTTGAGTGCACTTGCTCACTACTTATCGCCCTTGATGGAAGCCACCACTGAAATTCCGTGTGTTGCTGATAAGGCAGCGCCAACCCGCTTTCTGTTGTGATTAGCCGGTAGCCTAGAACAACGTAGTGTGTGCTAGGGTTTTCCCCAAACACACTATCACCGTATAGGTGCTCATAAACACCAAGAAACCTTGCCTGATTGCGCTCAAACTCGCTCCCTAACTCTTCCCGAGTAAGCCTTTGAAATGCGCTATCCAAAGTTTCATTTTTCTGGACCCGCCCTCCAGGTACAAACCAAAAACCTGCGGCGGGCCGGTTAACTCTTTTCCCCAGCAGTATAGAACCCTGCTCGTTTTCAACGATTAAATCAATAGAGACTAGTGGTGTCGCCGCCACCACACTTTTAAACACTTCGTTGGAAAGCCACGACACTTTTTTCTACCCCCTAAAACTATTCTGATGCTCTATAAACCACTGGTAAGCATCGAGCAAGCCGTCTTCCAGCTTAATAGATGCTTGCCAGCCTAACGCATTAAGCCTAGAAACATCCATTAATTTACGAGGTGTACCATCAGGCTTACTAGTATCCCAAACAATTTCACCACGGAAACCTACAACGCTGGCAACAGTTTCTGTTAGCTCTTTTATCGTACAATCAATACCGGTTCCTACATTAATATGAGACAGCATGGGCTGGGTGTTAGCTTGATATGTAACGTCATCAAGCTGCATCACATGCAAGCTAGCAGCGGCCATATCATCTACGTGCAAGAACTCACGCATCGGCGTGCCAGTACCCCAGGCATCTACTTGTTTAGCTCCAGCTTCTTTGGCTTCATGAAAGCGGCGTATCAACGCTGGGATCACATGGCTATTTTCCGGATGGAAATTATCATTGGGGCCATAGAGGTTCGTTGGCATCACACTGCGATAATCACGCCCATACTGCCGGTTGTAACTTTCACACAGCTTGATGCCAGCGATCTTGGCAATGGCGTAAGGCTCATTGGTGGGTTCTAACGTGCCTGTTAGCAATGCTTCTTCCCGCATGGGCTGTTCGGCATTCTTGGGGTAGATACAAGAAGAGCCAAGAAAGAGCAGCTTCTGAACCCCTGATTGATGGGCCGCATGGATGATATTGGCCTCGATCATCAGGTTTTCATAAATAAACTCGGCAGGGTATTCATTGTTAGCGTGAATGCCACCTACTTTTGCTGCCGCAAGGTACACTTGGTCGATTGAGTGCTGGTGAAACCACGATTGCACGGCGGTTTGGTCTAGCAGGTTAAGCTCGCTACGCGTCGCCGTAAGAATCTCAACATCTGCTTCTTTTTCCAACTGGCGAACAATCGCGGAGCCGACCATGCCACGGTGGCCCGCGACGAAAATACGCTGCTTCGCCATCTTAGTTCTCCACCGAGATAGAAATAGGGTGCCCATTCTCTTTCAGGAATGCATGGCGCTGGGCGACAGCCAAGTCTTCCGCCACCATTTCGGCACACATTTCCTGGGTGGTAATTTCCGGCTCCCAGCCCAGCTGTTGCTTAGCATAAGAGGGGTCACCCAGAAGGGTTTCCACTTCAGCAGGGCGGAAGTAGCGAGGGTCAACCCGCACCAGCACATCACCTGGCTTTACCGCCGGTGCTATATCGCCTTCTACAGTGGCTACAATGCCCCGCTCTTCCACTCCTTCGCCTTCAAAGCGCAGGGTAATGCCCAACTCAGCCGCCGACCAAGTAATAAATTGGCGCACGGAGTACTGCTTGCCGGTAGCGATCACAAAGTCTTCCGGCTGTTCCTGCTGCAGCATCATCCACTGCATACGCACGTAATCTTTAGCGTGCCCCCAATCACGTAGGGCATCCATATTGCCCATATACAGGCAGTCTTCTAACCCCTGGCTGATGTTGGCTAGGCCACGGGTAATTTTGCGGGTAACGAAGGTTTCACCCCGGCGCGGGCTTTCGTGGTTAAACAGGATGCCGTTGCAGGCATACATACCGTAAGCCTCACGGTAATTAACCGTGATCCAGTAAGCGTAAAGCTTGGCCACCGCGTAGGGGGAGCGTGGATAGAAGGGGGTGGTTTCCTTTTGAGGAGTTTCTTGCACCAAGCCATAAAGCTCTGAGGTGGAGGCTTGGTAAAAGCGGGTTTTTTTCTCTAGGCCGCAAATGCGAATTGCCTCTAGCAGCCGCAGGGTACCCATGGCATCCACATCGGCCGTGTATTCGGGCGCTTCAAACGACACTGCCACATGCGACTGTGCGCCAAGGTTATACACTTCATCTGGCTGCACTTCCTGAATAATGCGGATCAGGTTGGTGGAATCGGTTAAATCGCCATAGTGAAGAACAAAGTGCTGGTTCTCTACATGCGGGTCTTCGTAGATATGATCTATCCGCTGAGTATTGAAAAGCGAGCCACGGCGCTTAATGCCGTGAACTTGATAGCCTTTTTCCAGAAGGAACTCAGCGAGATAGGAGCCATCTTGGCCAGTGATTCCTGTGATGAGAGCTTTTTTCATTTGGTCATTTCTCATTAATTCTCAGGTAGTTTCTATAAAACGATGTATTTCCCAATTTTTTATTTTCAATTTACAGCATAGGTTGGCCGCATTGTATCCTTTAAAGTCGGATTAAGAGCTCCAAGAGTTTAGTAGGTCTAATGGATGCTCCGTGGCAATGTTATTTAATTAAAATATATATTTGTAGTGTTTTAAATTACATGCATTCCTCTTTATAACTTGGCCTTAGCCTGGTGTTTGATAAAAAATATGTGTGCTTTTTTTATCGCAGTCATAAAAGAAAAAGCCACAGGAAATGAGACTATGTTAATGATAATTAATTTTATGCATATTGAGTTTGATTGAACCTAGAGGTGGCTACAGTCTAAAATCACTATCAGTTATTTTTAAAGCAGATTTCACATCGATTATGATACACTTATCTTTACATGCACCTTTTAGAATAGAGCAGTTTTTCTCTAGAAGTTTAGCATGTGGAACGGCAAGGACAAGACAATCATAAGTATTCAAGGGAAGTTCTTCTGTTAATCTAAGCCCATAACTATTAAAAACTTCGTCAGAATCTACCAAAGGATCATAAATATCTATAGAAATATCAAATTCATCTTTTAGATGTTTGACCAAATCAGCAATCTTCGTATTTCTAATGTCTGGGCAGTCTTCCTTAAATGAAAAACCAGCAATTAAAACTCTGGCGCTAGAAAAATTAATTTTTTTCTTAACCATCAAGGAAATGATTTTTTCACCTAAGTAACTACTCATTGCTTCATTTATTTTACGTGATGTCATAATGATGTCGGGAATATATCCATGATTCACAGCTTTGTGCGTTAGGTAGTAGGGGTCTACACTTATACAATGTCCTCCTACTAATCCAGGTGTATATCGCATAAAGTTCCACTTCGTAGAGGCAGCTTCAATCACTTCTTTAGTGTCAATTTTTAAAACATTGAAAATTTGTGACAACTCATTCATTAAGGCAATGTTGGTATCCCGCTGAATGTTTTCTACTACTTTAGCTGCCTCAGCCACCTTTATAGAACTTGCCTCATGGACACCAGCCTTTATAAATTTCCTATAAACATCAGCGATTACTGATAAGCTTTTTGACGAGCAGCCAGAAACTATTTTTTTTATATCTGTTAAGCGGTGAACTTTATCGCCAGGATTAATTCTCTCTGGACTATACCCAAAAAAGAAATCTCGACCCGCTGTGAGTCCGCTATATTTCTCAATTACTGGAATACAATCCTCTTCCGTAGCTCCAGGATAGACTGTCGATTCAAAAACAACATAATCACCCTTGCTAATTACAGCTCCTAATAGTTCACTTGCCCTAATAAGTGGAGTCAGATCCGGCTTGTTTAGTTTGTCTACCGGAGTTGGTACAGCTATAATATAGAAATTGATGTTTTTTAAATCTGACGATGAGGAAGTAAAGCTTAAATTTTGGGCCATGCTCAAGTCGTCTGAGTTTATTTCTCCCGTATAATCTTGTCCTTTAGATAACTCAGCAACTCTCCTCTCATTTATGTCGAACCCAATAGTTTTGAAAGCTGTACTAGCTGCTACAGCCAACGGTAAACCTACATAACCTAAGCCTACTACGCCAATTTTGATTTTCATAACATTCCTTAAGGTTTATTTTGCTTCAATTAGTTTTTCACTAATTATTTTGTGCATTACCAATGTCGGTTTTTTAAACAATTCAAAATACGTTGCAGGGCTAAACCTAGATAGCCTGTCGGATTGAAGGTTTAAAGTTAATTCATTAAAAAGTTTTTCGTATTGAGAGGCTTGAAGTTCAAATGATAATTTTTCTTCCCCAACTGCCCGGCACTCATTTTGTAAATTAGGTCCTTTTAAAATAGATATAATACCTTCCGCAAACTGTTGTGAGTTTCCAACATCACAAACTACTCCAGAAATGCTTGGTAACACTAGATCTGGAATAGCTCCTGTTCGAAAACCGACAACTGGAACTCCACAGGAAATAGCCTCTGCGGTGGTATTTGAAAAGGTTTCTTCTAGCGAGGGAACTGCCACCACATCGCATGCTGAATAAGCCTCAGCTAATAATGTGTTATCAGCAATATACCCCAGATATTTTTTTTCCTGCTTGATATCATCGGTCGCTGGTGTGGGATTTCCTACTAGCAAAATAAAGGGAGCATCTAAACGATCAGTTTTATTAATTATTTCTAAAGCTTCAACAAGCTCCCTATAGCCTTTTGCTTCGCTTGAAAAAGATGGTACATAACCAATTATTTTTTTATCTAAGGGTAAGCCAAATTTAATTCTTGCTTCTTTTTTATCGTATGGTTTGAAAATGTTTGTTTCAATAGAATTATGTATAACCTCGATACGGCAATCCCTAAAAAAAGGTGCTTTAGATACTATTTTCTTTGTGGTATTTGATAACACTACTAATGTGATATTTTTAAAATTATAACTTTCTCTTTTTGACTGCTGTATGTGCATTGGGTAGTTAGTGTACTTGCTATTTATTTGCGGACACTCAGCGCAGCTATTCTGCCATTTCTGACAAGAGTGAAAGCAATGACACCCCCCCGTAATCGGCATCATATCCCTTATCGTTATTACTACGGGTTTATTCAAATGAGTAAGTGTTGCGATATTCTCAATTGATAGAAACCGTGCATGCCAATGCAAGTTTATAATGTCATATGGCTCAACCATTTTAACTAGATCTTTTGAATCGATATGCGGATGGTTTATCGTAAATATAGTCAATCCATCTTTAGGTTTTAGCTGAAATGCGTTCCATTGGCGATTATCTCCCGATGGGTGCTTGAGAACGGTCACGTCAGGTTGATCTTCATGGTTTCTTACCGTGGTGAAGAGGTGAGACTTGATATTTGTATCTCGAAGCCCTCGGTGTAATCTATAAGCAGCGTAGCCGGCCCCCTGAATTGTGCTAGTTGAAAATAATGCTGCTTTTATATTTTTGTTTGTGACCCTAGCTATAACGCTATTAATTTTAGCAATTTGCTTGGACGCTGAGAATGCATCAAGCCTTTCCTTTGCATATTCTAAATTATCGGTAAATGTATTCTTATTATTCCAAGCTTCAATTAGCCCCGCTGCGATCGAGTTAGAGTCTGCATGATTTACTAATTTAGCATGAGGCGTGGCGGTTGTTCCAAGTACCTCGGGAAGCCCTCCGGCATTAGTACTAATCACTGGCAATCCAGCAGATATTGCCTCAAGAACTGCCACGCCAAAGGCCTCAGATCTTTTTCTTATCCCCCCATCATATGTAGAAGGATGTAGAAAAAGATCGAATTGCGCGAAATAAGATGGATTTTCTTTAAAGTTTACAAACTTCTCAAACGTTACATTATTTCCTAAATCTTTATCATCCACTAAATCTTCTAGTCTTTTCAAAAGCTCATCGCCACCACCATACACTATCGTCAGTTCGAAGTCGGCTGTTGCCTTTGATTTAAACTCAGCAAGAGCTCTAATTAAATATTCGTGCCCTTTAAGTGGTATGAGGCGCCCTACACTTAATAATTTTAACTTTCGTTGGTAGTCATAAAAATTCTTTGTCTTACGATGTTCAAAAAATATTGGATTTACCGTATTGTGAACTTTATGAATCTTGTTTGTAGGTATTCCAGCGCTTTTCAATTCATCATAGAGATAATCTGAAACGGCAGTGAAAGCAGTGTTCTTTCGTTTACTGAAGTTGTTTAAAATATAGTCTCTGTATTCTTCGTTATCTTTGAGTGAGAAAACATCAATCCCATGACACATCGAAATAGTTGGAATCTCTATACCCAGTCCGTTTACCCTCTGAGACCATTTCCATTCATTTAGTGCAAAATGTCCAATTATTACATCAGGTCGTACTTTCTCTACAATGTACTTATAAATCTGCTTGCCGACGATTTCAGGAAAATCATTCCAATAAATATGGATTTTTTTTTCAAAAGGCCGTTCTTTACCAAGCTGTTCATGCTCATATAGAACAAAATTATCTGTACCATCTGCTTCTAATCTATTAAGCAAATCATAAACAAACGTTTCAGGCGGTGCTGAGAAAACGGATATGAAGTGCAAAATAACTTTCTTTGGAGAACTTTTTCGCTTAGAAACAATATCATCAGCCCTATTTAAAATGCTCTGAAGGCTGCCTTGCTTTGTTTCCAACTGAATTGCGTTAATATTAATTTTTAACTTATCAGATAAAGCAATATATTTAGGGAAAAGAGTTTCCGATTCATTTCTGCTAAGACGAAAATTTGCTCGATCCTTGAAGCAATGCTCAACATAAAAGCGTAAAGCACTAAGCAATTCTTTGTTGTTTCGATAATTTTCAACGATTTTTGCTAGTTCATCCGTTCTCTGTTTGTTAAATCGAAATAAATATATCGCTTCAGCGTCGGCAGTAGAAAGTTCTGCAAAAGACATCTTATAACTACTGATAACTTCATCTATGAATAGACGTCGGTGCGCTTCCGTGCCACCTGAAGATAGTCCTCCTTCAGACAAAGTAAACAAAGGCTTATTGATACATTTGAAATTAAGACCCTTCAAAAAAGCTTGTCTCATCCACACTGCATCACTAACGATCCTAAATTCTTCATCATAAGCGCCAACACGGTTATACGCTTTTTTAGAAGTTAAAAACGTGTTGTGACATACGTGTAAGTGACCAAATAGAATTCCCTCTGACAATGGTTGAGCGACTAGGTGTTTTTTTCCAACAAAATAATCTGTGTAAATAATATCAACTAAGGGGTCTTGAAGGGCTTGTTCTACAGCCAGCTTAACGAATTCAGCTTCATACACATCATCTGAATTCAATAAACATACATAATCACCTTTTGCGACCTTGATCCCCTTATTCATAGCGGCGTAGATGCCATCATCAGGCTCAGAAAAAAAGTAATCTATAAAGTCTTCATTTTTTTTAATAATATCGAGAGTCTTTTGGTTACTTCCACCATCAACTATAATGTACTCAACGTTGGGGTAGTGCTGTTTTTTTACCGAGTCGATGCAATTCTGTAGAGTATCTTCATTATTGAATACAACTGTGATAATTGATACTAACGGCTCTCCAGGTTTGGAATTTCTGTTTTCACCTGTCAGCCGTCTCCCCCCCTCAAGCTGACGCTTTCCTGTGTGATCCGGATAAATATCATAAATACCTACAAATTCAGTAGGGGTAAATTTTCCTAGCATTTTAATTTTTTGAAAAATCCAAGTCGCTTTCGGGTTTAGAGCAAGTGCTTTGTTATAATATCTTTCCGCTTCAGAGATTTTTTTTAATTTAGTACATATATCTCCAAGCTCAGTATAATAGAGATAAAGTTTAGGATTAGCTTCTAATCCCTTTTTTAGTGTTCTTTCAGCATCAAGGAGTTTATTTTTTTTAATAAGTCTATTTGCAATACTTAAGTACTTATGTGTTTTCATGAAAAACTACCTATTGGTTAAGCTTGGTATTGATAAATAATTATTTTATTTAGTCTTTCTGTATTTAATAAAAAGTATAATGTTCAGGGCTCTGCTTGTGTTTTCTGTCTATTCTTGTCTATTTCCCTCAGTGCTGGGAAGCTTAGTCTGCTTTTAAATATTTATTGCTATGGAAAAATTTGTGCATAGAAATCCATTTTTAGAGGTTGCTACGTAATAATATTAGCAGTTGCAATGCAATGCAATGCAATGCAGTGCATGTGCGTTTTATTTAATTTAATTAAATATGTTTTTTGATTAAAAAGTACCAGTCGTCCCATTTGCATTCAATTCTTGTGTAGCCTTGTTTCTGCATAAGTTTAAAGATTTTTTCTTTTTTCTTTGTGAAATTATGCTCTACTGTGATTAGTTTTATTTCCCACTCTTCAAATGGAAAGTTTTCTAGTATTTCTAACTCGCTACCTTCTGTATCGATACTAATGTAATCAATTTTATGAGGCGCATTATTTTTAATCAAAAAGTCATGTAGAGAGATGGTTTTTAAATCAATTATTTGGCCGTCTTTTTTAAAACTCTCTCTCTTTTCTTTATGTTGGTCTTCACCTGCGTATTTCGCCATTCCTCCATATTCATCTGCTAATAGAAACTCAACTTCTTCACCTGTTTTCTCTCCAATGCATGCATTAGAAGTAATGCAGCTTCGATTTTTCTTGAGCTGCTCAAAGAATTTTGGGTTGGGCTCTGCACAGATTCCTTTCCAACCAAACTCTTTTTCAAGTAAATAAGTATTGCTTAGCAACACACCATCAGTCGCACCAAACTCAACAAAAAAACCACCGCGTTTATAATTGGTTTTTTCAAGCACCCATAAATCTTGGCCTAGCTGTGATACGGATGCTTTCCTAAGTTGCTCGCGGTAACCCTCGGGGTCCGTCTCAAACGATGGTTCAGAGTGTGTTGCCTTTTGCTGGTCGCGATAAAGCTGTTGGCGTTGATGTGCCAAGCTTAGCTCATGTGTTAATAGTTCCAGCTCTGTTTTGAGTATATGCGTTGTTGCTTGTTGATTAATTATGGGATGTTGTTCTTGTCGATTTAATAACGTTTTCACTTGTTCGCTAGCTTGAGGTAGCAACCCTAGTTTTGCCATTTCTCTTACCGAGCGAGCATGCGCCATTAAATCTGCATCGTCCGTTTCCGCCGCATTAATGGCTGCATGGAAGTGCTGGCTTACTCGTTCGGAGTCTTCACATAACGCAGCAACTCGCCCTAATGTATTGTGCACCCCCGCTACCAGCACTTGGGCAACCGCACGGGGCGGGCAGCCCCACGCTAATGCTTGTTTGCTCCAGGTGCGTGCCTTGTCATGCTCATCTTGTTGTTGGTAAGCACTTGCGACTAACAATGCCAGCCTTGCTCGCTCCGGGTGCGTCTCTATTTCTTGCTGGCTTAACTCAGTCAAGCGTTGCCACTCACCGAATAGCCAGTATGTTTTTGCCTGGCTAAATTGGAGCTGATCTTGATGACCAAGCACAGAATGCGTTGTTTCTTGTTCTGTAGGGCGTGTTGGCATATTGGTAACGTATTATCGCGATAGAGAGTAATTGAGTTCTATAATCACTTCAGCCAGTTTTGGAGGTGCCGCTGGCTCATGATTAGAGGGCCTTGTCTTTGATCAGAATGTCTTTGATCAGTTCTAGCTGCGCTTCCACTTTTAGTAACTCTTTATCTATCAGCGCTTGACGATACTGTTGTTCTTGCTCTAGCTGCTCTTTGGCTTGTGTAGCAGAAGAGGTACTTTCTTTTAGCTGTTGGCGTAACTCTTCATTGTCACGATTTGCTTGTTGGGCTTCTTTGCTAATTTCTTCTATTGATTTATTTAAACTTTCCTGCTGCTTTTTAAGCTGAACAACTTTATCTTGCTCGGCTTTTAGCGCCTTGGCCTGTTGCTCGGCTTGCTGGGTAGCTTCGTTGTTTGCTTTGGTGAGCGCTTCTACCTGCTGTATTGTTTCCTGCTGGCGTTGTTCGGCGTTGGTTAAGGCCGCCTGTAACCGCTGGGTTTCTAGTAATAGCGGGTGGCGTTGTAAAACCGTCGCTTCGCTTGGCTCGGGCAGTAGGTTGGCCACACTGCTAGGGGGTATTGCTACGGCCTGCACCCCGCTGGGGAGCTCTTCTAACCGTAAGGGCGTTCGGGGTGCGGGTATCACCACTACGTATGTAAAAGCGCTTAGCCAGCCCTGCTGCTCTAGAGCGTGCATTAACGGCACGTTTTGCGCGCCAAGATCCATAACCAGCACGTTGTGCTGCTGCTTTGCCACTGCCATTTCAGCCATTAGGTGATGAATGGCGGTGGTGGTTTGTTCATGGGTGTTTAGGGCCTTTATGCCTGGGTAGCGCTGCAATAGCTCATCGCTTACCGGGTGTGGCCCGGATGCCCAGGGTAGGCTATAGCGGTAAAAGGTGGCTGCTCTCTCTTCTACATCCACCAGTGCCGATGAAACATGCACGTTAGGCTGGGTGGCGGCTAGGTTCTTAAGTGTTGCTTGCACTTCCGGGCAGGCATCTACCAGCCAAATATGCTCGGCAGCTTGGGTATACGCAGAAAGCGCCGGTGAGGCGCCGGTGCCTAAATGAATAAGGGTATGGAGTTGGGTGGGTTCATCCAGTAGTGGCGTGTTTGCCATGGTAGAGCCTTATTGTTTGGGCAGTGTAGAAGACTGCTGTTCACTGGTAGCGGCCAGAGGAGCGCTGTCGAAGGGCGACTACATTATGAACATTTAGTTATGCTAGATGTCATGTCTATTTTCCAGCTCAGCATACAGGGTTTGCCATTCGTGTAGCTGCATGTAGCTGCGTACTTCTTGCATTAGCTGCCTTATATCCCGCTTAAGCGCTTGTGGCGTTACGCCCTGTTGGATTTGTTCGTTTAAATAAGTTAGCACCCAGTGCCCCGGCGCGCTACCTTGGTGCCGGGCTAATGCTGCCATGCCTTCTATGGCAACACGCCTGCGTTGGCTGCGGGTAATACAGCTTTCGTGTAAGCGGGATTGCGCCTGCACCGTAGGTATGAAGCCAATGCGGCCAGGAAAAGCGTTGAAAGCCCGGAGCCAGTAATCAAAATCAAAGGCGGCTTTTAGCTGTTGGTCTAGCGGGCCGAGTAAGCGCGGCATAACAGCTTTGAAAAACACGGTGGGCTGACAAATAAAGCAGCCATGTTGAAAGGTTGTTGTATCCGGTATGGTCAACATGCCAGCTGGATGCGTTTCACCGTTTACCACACTTGGTAAAGTAGGATAGCGCTCCAGCAGGTTACCCTCTGCATCTATATGCTGCCCTTCGCCGTAACACAGCATCCACCCAGGATGCTGTGTAAAAGCGTTGATCGCACGCGTGATAGCCCCTGGTGCGTAGCAATCATCTGAGTTTAGCCAACCGATAACCGTCCCACGAACTTGGCCTAACGCTGTATTGATAGCGGCTGCAGGCCCATCGTCTGGCTGAGAGGCCCAGCGAAGCCGACTATCCTGCTTGCTTTTTTTTTGCAGCAGTTGCTTGGTGCCGTCTGTTGATCCACCATCCTGAACGATGACTTCCAATCTAGTCCAGTCTTGCCCGAGGATACTATCCAACGCAGTCTCAATATAATCTGCTTGGTTATAGGATGGCATGACAATGGAAACCAGCGGCTGTGTAGTCATGGTTTACTTACTGGCCTTGGTGTGGTGGATCCGCTTCATATTCGCTGCCAATGCTTCCCAGTCCGACCAGTCCCGCGTGATGTAAGTATTCTGGTTTTTGAGTGCTGCAACGATATCCGGTAGCTGCTGGCAAAGGGCTTTAATAAGCTGTTGGTCATCTGCCTGGATCTGTTTCCAAACCCCCGTGTCCATAGCATTCGGTAATGCGAAGCGTAACTCTAATTTTCGGCCATGCTCACTTTCACTTTCTGCAAACCAGTTTGTTAACAGTTGGTCACTCTGCTCAGGTAGTTCCAGCTTGGGCTGCTGGCCAAACTCACTGGGTTTAACGCCCGCACAAGAGATTCTGAAATGCCATTGCTCAGCCAACCGTTCTCCAAAGCTGGGCGACTGTAGGGAAATCCACAAATGCTCGTAATCGGGATTAACTTGCTCGTTACGTAGCTGCACACCCTCAAACTCAAGCTTAGGCATCGCCTTTTTGGATTTACGTGCAAATAACCCCTTGGGCGCCGCTGCTTGCTCTTTAGCCAGTTTATATTTCTGCTTTAACGCACGGTTGTCTTTTTCTAACTGTGTTAGTTCGCCACTTATTTTCTGGTGCTGCAAGAAATAATGCTCTAACTCTTCTTGCACTTGGTGCAATTGGAGCATTAACAGTTCATTTTCCTGTTTCGCCTCCTCAATTGCTATATCGTTATTTACTTCAGGCGCCGGAAGGCGTCGCTGTTCTTCTAACTGCTGTTTCAGCTTCTGCCTTTCACGATGGCTACCTTCAAGCTCTTCTTGTACTTGGTGCAACTGTAGTAGCAGTAACTCATTTTCTTTTTTGAGATTTTCTAACGCTTTGCGATCTGTTTCACTGAGATCACGCTCGCAGCGGTGTTGATAGTCTTTCAAAAGCGAAGCCAGTGACACTTCCACCGTCGAAAATATATTGCCATCTTCATCTGCCTGAGCATCCGGCTCTGCAAGTGGTTGTTGTGCAGCCTTTAGCTCATTAAATAACGGTGCCAACGGTTTCGCGTGCTCCTGCAAAGCTTTGCTAGCCACATAACGGGCTAGTGTAGCAGGTGCGCTGCTTAGCTCTTGGTGATTGGTATGGGCTGGCAATTGGGCAATGGCTGCATCTAAATTAAAATTCAGCCTCTTTGAAAGCTGATGCACTAATGAAGCAGGGTTAGCTTCTGCCTGGCGGGCATTTACCAGTAAGCAGCGTTCGGGATATTTCAGATAGAATGCCAGGAGCCTTTCATGTTCGTCTTGCCACTGTTTTAAATATGCGCGCTCATCTTTAGGGGATTCATCCGCGTCTTCCAATAGGCAGTGGGCCAAGTACTCCTGAGGGTCGGCCGTTAGCAGCAAAAAACGGATTCCTGGCTCAAATTCGGCCCAAAAGTCTAAGGCTGCAACACTTTGCGTATCGGCCCATCCCCACTGCGACTGGGACAGGTTGGCTAATAGCAGGTCGCCAGCCAGTTGCTCCCATAAACGACCAGGGCGTTGCCCCTTCTGCAGCAAAGGCACCACGTTATGGTGCCAGTTAGCCATACTAATGGAGGTTTCCCGCTTGATGGGCTGAGCACGTTCAAGGCCGCCTTGAAACAGTAATGTGCTGATACGTTCTAGCGAAGCGCCCATAGCGCCTGTTATACAAAGTGTATTCATAACAAGAATAAATGTTCCAGAGTAATGTTAGGATTGAGGCGTACGTCCATAACCATCTTCAAAACGAACAATATCATCTTCGCCTAGATAGCTACCGGACTGTACTTCAATTAATTGAAGGGGAACCTTGCCTGGATTTTCAAGCCGATGAGTTTCTCCCATGGGAATATACGTTGACTCATTCTCACGAAGTAAAAACTCTTTTTCACCGCAAGTCACTAATGCTGTACCGCTAGCCACTATCCAGTGTTCCGCGCGGTGGTAATGCATTTGCAGTGAAAGACGCTCGCCAGGGTTCACCGTAATACGCTTAACCTGATGGCGCTCACCAAGATCTATACCGCGATAGCAACCCCATGGGCGATGCACTGTTGTATGCAGGTTGTGTTCATCACGGCCTTCCAGCTTAAGCTGCTCAACCAACTGTTTTACGTCTTGGGCGTTAGTGCGGTCAGCAACCAATACGGCATCGTCAGTCGCAACGACTATAATATTATCCAACCCTGCAACGGCCACCATGGCATGATCTGCATGTATATAGCTGTTATGGGTATCGTGAAGAAGCACATCACCGCGAGTCGCATTGCCTTGCGTATCTTTTTCTTCTATTTCCCATAATGCTGACCATGCACCTAGGTCGCTCCAACCCATATCAACCGGTACCACGGCCGCTTGATCGGTTCGCTCCATTACAGCGTAGTCGATTGAATCCGCCGGTGAGGCTGCAAAAGCTTCAGCATCTAAACGGCAAAAGTTAAGGTCTTGCTGGCTGCCATCAAGGGCTTTGCTGGCCGCCTCGTGCATAGCAGGTTGGTATTTTTCAAGTGAATCGAGATAAGTACGAGCGCTAAACAGGAAGATGCCGCTGTTCCAAACATACTCCCCTGATTCTAGATACTGCTGTGCTGTGCTTTGGTCGGGCTTCTCTACAAAGCGGGACACACTGTATACACCTGGTACGGCACCCTGCCTTTCATCACCGCGCTGAATGTAGCCATAGCCGGTTTCAGGCCCGTTAGGTGTAATGCCGAATGTCACCAAAGCACCTTGCTGTGCTGCGGCCGCAGCTTTAGCGACAGCTTCATGAAAAGCTTCTTCATCTAAAATTACATGATCAGATGGCATAACCAGCATGAGTGCATCAGGATCATGCTTGCTTAGCCTTAATGCGGCCACCGCAACGGCAGGGGCGGTATTACGGCCTACTGGCTCCAGGATAATATCGCTTGCTTCAATGCCTGTTACTCTCAACTGCTCCGCCACAATAAAGCGATGCTCTTCATTACATACTAAGAGCGGCGCTGCAAACCCTTGCTTTTGTGTACGCTTGGCGGTTGCCTGAAGCATGGTGGTTTCCGTATTACCGTGCAGCGCTAAAAACTGTTTTGGATAGCCCGCACGCGACATTGGCCATAAACGACTACCGGAACCACCAGACAGTATTACGGGGTGAATCATGAGCTTATCCTCATTTCCTTTTCAAATTAAAATTTCAGAATTTATTTTAACTACGAGCTATCTCGTGGAGCCTCTCCCGATAGATCCTTCCACAATACCGGGGGTCAAAACGTGACACAGGGTAGTCATGCTCAGAGTTGCGCGGCGTTGCGACACACTTCTGCATAAGCTTGGCTGCATGCTGTACATCGGGTTCTGCCCACTGTTGGCCTTCACCGTAAAAATAGTCACCGGGCTTCAATGGCACTAATTGGTAATCGACGGTATGCGTAGCGTTGTCAGCGCAATACTCCATATTGCCTGAATAGCCCGTTGCAATTAGGTCTAACCCCAACAGTTGCGCTTCGGCCAAACCACGCCCAAACCCTTCAGAACGGTGTAATGAGACATAACAGTCACAACTTTTATAAAGCGACAACACATCTGGCTTACGGAGTTCGCCGCTTATTAAATACAAACGGCTATCTTGCTTAAGAAGCTTTTCCAGTGATTTCCAGGCTGGCTTTGCCTTATCCAAATGGCTAACTTTAATCACCAGCCCAACCCGTTTTTCTGGCTGAGATGAAAATGCTTCAAGGAAAGCTTTTACCGTGGCAACAGGATTTTTCCGTGTGAGAGTAGAGTTCATGTCAAAAGAAAACACAAACAGGTAATCCTCTTTTGGCAACTCCCATTTTTGGCGATTAGGGACAACTTCCGATGTATTAATTGCCACGGGTAATGGCATTGGTTTTACGGGTACTGGGGCATTTCTATACGCCTTCGCGGTATAGTGGCTAATTCCCCACAACTCATCTACTAAGTGCCAAGCATGTTGCCACGCAGCAGGCCATGTAGGCAGCTCCCAAGGCCATAACCCAATATTATAATGACCATTCAGCCATCCTAACCCTTTTTCCATTGACATACGGCTCATTTCAATGCCGGTCATACAGAAAATATTAGTATTATAGTCAAAACTTTCGGACATCCAACGCTCTGCGCTGGTGTCTTGTTGGCTCACATTACCGCCAGGCTCCACATTAATAATATTAAAGGGAACCTCTGCACTTTCGAGTGCAGCAGCTAACATGCGAACATCTTCACCAATCCCTAGCTCACCGCGTGCGTAACCAATCAGATTAACACCGAATGGTTTATGGTATTGCCCAGAAGGTTTTTTCTTAGCCTTAGGCAATAAAGACATCACTTTGCTTATATCTGAATAACTAGGCTTATTGTTAGGTAGGCGTTTACGCAACTCACCCGCTAACCAACTAACCTCATTGATCTCAACTGGCAAATAAGCCGCTATACTCCGGCTTATGAACGAGCTTTCAACAGGTTTGAGAGAGGCAGACCGGCTATCACCTTCCTCTTTGTGTACTTTACCCCACGCTTGCTGAATATCTTTCACATTTTGTTGAATACGACGTTCACCATCAGAAGTATTTTTATCTTTCGGTAACCATAATGTTTTTAAAAATACACTTGCACTTTTGAAATTTTTTTCAAGTGCAGCTTGCTGCCATAAGGGGCAATGCATCAGCCCTAACAACTCTCTACCATCTCGGAAGTACCAACGGGCAGCGCGGTGCCGCATGGTTTTACTAGCTAGCAGCTGACCATTCCAGTATTTGCTGCGCGCAACCCCAGCCAGGTACATACCGACTGTATAGCTTTCTCCCCATAAACACCCTTTTTGATGAGGCATGTTTATGGGCTGCATAAGCTCAAGATTCCAAGCTTCTATCTCTCTTAACAGTGCATATTGACGCCGCCCTATGTAAGTACACCATGAGAGAAACTCTAAATAAACAGTAGGTTTGGAGTGGTGTAAGGGAAAGCGTTTTTGTAAAGCGGGCCTTAATAACCAAACCACTAACATTCCCACATATATACGGGTAGGCAATGTAAAAGGCAACTCAACGGGCTGACAATATAAATGTTGCTGCTTTTCAAGGCTCACATTAAATTCTTTAGCTGTCACAAGCTCACTCATCTAAATTTTTAAACATAGACAATTATGGACACTCTTCCCACTAGCTTACTTTTTCCTGTCTATATCTTCGTGATAAGCCGCAATGGCATGATTGACATCATCGTACCAAAAAGCCTCGCCTCTCCTTAAATATAGCCCTGCCTGACACAAATCTTTTAGGATACCTTCTGAATGCGACACCATAATTAGGGAGGCCTCTCCTACTTTTGATTCAAATAGGGCTTTTGCTTTGGCTTTAAATGCCCTATCGCCAACGGCTGTAGCTTCATCGGATATATAAACATCAAAATTAAATGATAATGAAAGGCCGAATGAGAGCCGGGACCGCATCCCAGAAGAGTAAGTGCGAATAGGCTCATCAAACGCTTCACCTATTTCTGCAAACTCTTGAACGAATTTAATCACTTGTTTTACTTCTGTTGGGCTACATCCCTGAACACGGGCCACAAACTTGGCATTTTGTCGGCCAGTCATGTTGTTTTGCATACCGCCCGCTAATCCTACAGGCCAGGAGACTCTGCTATGGCGAATGACCTCACCGCGCTCGGGGGAGTCCATACCGGCAATGAGGCGCAATAGGGTAGATTTACCTGCGCCGTTGGCACCGATTAACCCAACGCTCACCCCGGTGGGTATTGTCAGGTTGATATCTTTGAGCACCCAGTCGCTACCGTGGTGGTTGTGGTAGCGCTTGTAGAGATTTTTGATTTCGATCATTTGGTAGTGGTTGCCGATGGTGTTTCGATGCGGTTTGGTGGCGTTTCAGCATTCCGTGGCGTGAAGGGCCGCCGCGCGTAATTGCACGCTTTCGAGGTTGGCGATGTTTCGTAGCGCGGCGTAAGCGGAACGCACCCGCGAAGCACCCCGTGAGGGGTGCCGATGAGGCCAATGAGCTTTGCACGATCACCGTGGCTTGATCGAGGCGGCTGGCGCCGCCCTTCGCGGGTGCCTCTTTCGCTCGTGACCTCGCTCTTTCGTTACGCCGCGCTACGGGGTGGTGGCTCGCTTGACTATTACGTTGTGCAACGGGGTTGCACGCTTTCGAGGTTGGCGGTGTTCGTAGCGCGGTGTAAGCGGAGCGCACCCGCGAAGCACCCCGCTAGGGGTGCTGGTGAGGCCAGTGAGATTTGCTTGATCACTGTGGCTTGATCGGGGCGGCTAGGGCCGCCCTTCGCGGGTGCCTCTTTCGCTCGTGACCTCGCTCTTTCGTTACGCCGCGCTACGGGGTTCCTGCCACGCTTTTATGTGTGGTACTCGTAGCGCGGTGTAAGCGGAGCGCACCCGCGAAGCACCCCGCTAGGGGTGCTGGTGAGGCCAGTGAGATTTGCTTGATCACTGTGGCTTGATCGGGGCGGCTGGCGCCGCCCTCCGCGGGTGCCTCTTTCGCTCGTTGCTCTCGCTCATTCGTTACGCCGCGCTACGGGTTTGGTGCCGCCATTCGAGGTGTTGACGCGGTTGATCGTTATGGCGCGAAACGGGGTTGGTGCCACGCCTCATAACGTTGGCGGTGTTCCGTAGCGCGGTGTAAGCGGAGCGCACCCGCGAAGCACCCCGTTAGGGGTGCCGAATATGCCAACGAGGTTTGATGAATCACCGTGGCTCCATCGGGGCGGCTGGCGCCGCCCTTCGCGGGTGCCTCTTTCGCTCGTTTCTCTCGCTCTTTCGTTACGCCGCGCTACGGGGTGGTTGCCGCCATTCAAGATGGTGCCACGATTGGTCGTTATGCCGCGAAATGGGGTGGTGCTACTCACCATTAACCACTTTCACCACCCTTCCTTTCCGAGCGTACATTGCTTCCAACTCACGTTTGAGTGCGCTGCGCGCGATTTGTTCGCCGTGTACTAAATGGATGGTATGGGGCCAGCGGCGCATGCGTTTGACGAAGTTGAGCAGGCCTTTTTGGTCGGCGTGGGCGGAGTAGCCGCTGATGGAGGTGACGCCTGCTTTGATATCAATTCGCTGGCCGTCTATTTCTACCCAACCGCCTTGGGGGCCGTACTGCTGTATGGCACGGCCTGGGGTGCCTGCGCCTTGGTAGCCTACGAATAGTACTTGGTGACGCTCATCGCTTAGCATGGCTTTTAGGTAGTTCATGATGCGCCCACCTGCACACATGCCGCTGGCGGCGATGACCACCGCTGGGCGGCCTGTGCTGGCCAGGTAGCTGACCGTTCGCTCGTGGGCTTCGTGGCTGTCTACGGTGTAGAGGTTGGCGAAGTTGAGCGGGTGGCGGCCACTGCGCAGGCGGCGTTGGGCTTCGTCGTCCCAGTAGGGTTTCAGCTCGCGGTATACCTGGGTGAAGCGGGCGGCCAGCGGCGAGTCGACGATGATCTCCAGCGTTTGCCATAGGCTTTTGGGCAGCCCGCGTTTGGCGTTGCGCTCGGCTTCGTGAATGATGCCTTCCAGTTCGTAGAGCAGCTCCTGAGTACGGCCAATGCTGAAGGCGGGCACCATGACCGTGCCGCCGTTAGTGAGTGCTTGTTCGATGGCATGTTTTAAAGTGGCGCGGCGCTGGCGGCGGTCGGGGTGGTTTCGGTCGCCGTAGGTGCTTTCGAGTACCAATTGTTCGCAGCCGTAGGGCGATTGGGGCGCGGGCAGTAGCGGTGCGTAGGGAGCGCCTAAATCGCCGCTGAATATCACCCGTTCCTTTTCGCCGTTGGGGTGCTGGTGGGCTACTTCCACGTAGCTGGAGCCCAGTATGTGCCCTGCCCGCTTGAGCTTCACGCGGGTGGTGATGCCGCCTTCTTCGGTTTTTTCTACCACGGTGTGCCATTTGCCGTAGGGCACGTTGACGATCTGGCTTTCCAACTGTTGCTGGAAACGCTCGATGAGCTGGGCGTTGCGGGTGAAGCCGATTTTTAGGGCGTCTTCAATCACCAGGGGCAACAGTTTGGCCGAAGGAATGGAGCAGATGATTGGCCCTTTGAATCCGGCAGCCAGTAGGTAAGGCAAACGGCCTACGTGATCAATGTGTACGTGGGTGATGACCAGCGCTTTGACGGTGCTGATATCGAATTCGATTTGTAGCTGATCGAAGGCGTTTTCTTTTGCGTCTTCGCCTTGGAATAGCCCGCAGTCGATCAGCAGTGAGTGTTCGCTATCGAGGGTGAGCTGGTGGCAGCTTCCGGTGACGCCTTTGGCTCCGCCGTGGTGGGTGATATTGAGCATTGAATTCCTTTTCGTGCTTTCTCTTAGCGGTGTGGCATTTTGGGGTTTGGTGGCGTGATCGGGGCGGCTAGCGCCGCCCTTCGCGGGTGCCTCTTTCGCTCGTTGCTCTCGCTCTTTCGTTACGCCGCGCTACGGGGTTGGTGCCGCCATTCGAGATGTTGACGCGGTTGATCGTTATGGCGCGAAACGATGATGGTGCCACGCCTCATAACGTTGGCGGTGTTCCCGTAGCGCGGTGTAAGCGGAGCGCACCCGCGAAGCACCCCGTGAGGGGTGCCGAATATGCCACTGGGGTTTGCTCGATCACCGTGGCTCAATCGGGGCGGCTGGCGCCGCCAACGCGGGTGCCTCTTTCGCTCGTTTCTCTCGCTCTTTCGTTACGCCGCGCTACGGGGTTGGTGCCGCCATTCGAGGTGTTGACGCGGTTGCTCGTTATGGCGCGAAACGGGGTTGGTGCCACGCCTCATAACGTTGGCGGTGTTCCCGTAGCGCGGTGTAAGCAGAGCGCACCCGCGAAGCACCCCGTTAGGGGTGCTGGTAAGGCCTGCTCGATCACCCTGGCTCGATCGGGGCGGCTAACGCCGCCCTCCGCGGGTGCCTCTTTCGCTCGTTGCTCTCGCTCTTTCGTTATGGCGCGAAACGGGGTGGTGGTTCCATATAGGTAACAGGCATCGGGAAATTATGAGCCGTTAGTCATTACTTAGCTGCCAGCCGCATATGGATAATTTTTTGATAATAAGCGCTTAACTGTCTCTTTTTCTGCCTTAATGCATCGATTTCGGATCTCGTCAGCGGTTCTGAAGCCGACGAGATAACTTGATTCGTTGGCGGTGAGGGCTGAGATGTGTATTCCGAAGATATTTTTGATTTCATCAGAGAAACGCTCCTCCAATAGCTGAGTATGTTTTTTTAAGGCTCGAAACTCCTTCGAACGACCTGCATTTACTAACAGAACCGTCCCAATAACGTATCCACCATTCATTAACAAATAATTAGCCAGCTCAGCTAACGTGCTACCCATACTAGTGACGTCATCTACTAATATATAACGACCACCATGCTGAACAGCTCCCTCGAATGAGGGTCTTGCAATGAGTCTTTCCATAGGGTCAGCCCCGGTATGAAACACTTTTTGCATTTGAACGATATCTGTTTCACTAACACCATCTAGCACCTCTGCGCACATCAGCGAGAGGATCAGAGGTAAAGCATTATCACCTGAAGCCTCTTGAGCGTAGGGCGATACAAAAATACTTCCTTCAGGAAATTCATTTTCAAGAGAGAACAGAAACTCAAGAGCCAAATCACCCACAAGTTGTAAAGCAGCTTCTGCATCTCCTGACTTGGCATCTCTATAGGCAGCATGCTGCTTTATATCTTCATCACTCGTGAAACAATGAAAATGTTTGGTTTCTTTTGGAAATGCATACACTCTATCCATTGCATTGTCTCAAAATGTGCAGCTGATCGATCTCCGTAACATACTTGGCCTGTTGATTAGCCATTATGAACCTTCACTTCTTTCCCTTTCCGAGCGTACATCGCTTCCAGCTCACGTTTGAGTGCGCTGCGGGCGGTTTGTTCGCCGTGCACCAGGTGGATGGTGTGGGGCCAGCGACGCATGCGTTTGACGAAGTTGAGCAGGTCTTTCTGGTCGGCGTGGGCGGAGTAGCCGCTGATGCTGGAAACGCCCGCTTTTATATCAAACCGCTCGCCGTCGATGTTTACCCAGCCGCCTTGTGGGCCGTATTGCTGAATATCCCGCCCTAGGGTGCCTGCGCCTTGGTAGCCTACGAATAGTACTTGGTGGCGTTCATCGCCGAGCATGGCTTTGAGGTAGTTCATAATGCGCCCGCCTGCGCACATGCCGCTGGCGGCGATGACCACCGCTGGGCGGCCTGTGCTGGCCAGGTAGCTGACCGTTCGCTCGTGGGCTTCGTGGCTGTCTACGGTGTAGAGGTTGGCGAAGTTGAGCGGGTGGCGGCCACTGCGCAGGCGGCGTTGGGCTTCGTCGTCCCAGTAGGGTTTCAGCTCGCGGTATACCTGGGTGAAGCGGGCGGCCAGCGGCGAATCGACGATGATCTCCAGCGTTTGCCATAGGCTTTTGGGCAGCCCGCGTTTGGCGTTGCGCTCGGCTTCATGAATGATGCCTTCCAGCTCGTAGAGCAGCTCTTGGGTTCGGCCGATGCTGAAGGCGGGCACCATGACCGTGCCGCCGTTAGTGAGCGCTTGCTCGATGGCCTGTTTCAGCGTGGCGCGGCGCTGGCGGCGGTCAGGGTGCTGGCGGTCGCCGTAGGTGCTTTCTAGTACTAGCTGTTCGCAGCCGTAGGGGGATTTAGGTGCGGGGAGTAGCGGTGCGTAGGGCGCGCCTAAATCGCCGCTGAATATGACCCGTTCCTTTTCACCATTGGGGTGTTGGTGTGCGACTTCTACGTAGCTGGAACCGAGAATGTGCCCTGCCCGCTTGAGCTTTACGCGCGTGGTGATGTGGCCTTCTTCGGATTTTCCGACCACGGTGTGCCATTTGCCGTAGGGCACGCTGATGATTTGGCTTTCTAGCTGCTGCTGGAAACGCTCGATGAGTTGGGCGTTGCGGGTGAAGCCGATTTTTAGGGCGTCTTCGACCACCAGGGGCAGAAGTTTGGCCGAAGGAATGGAGCAGATGACTGGCCCTTTGAACCCGGCCGCCAGTAGGTAAGGCAAGCGGCCTACGTGGTCGATATGTACGTGGGTGATGACCAGCGCTTTTACAGTGCTGATATCGAATTCGATTTGAAGCTGATCGAAGGCGTCTTCTGTTGCGTCTTCGCCTTGGAATAGCCCGCAGTCGATCAGCAGTGAGTTTTCGCTATCGAGGGTGAGCTGGTGGCAGCTTCCGGTGACGCCTGTGGCACCGCCGTGGTGTGTGATGTTGAGCATTGAATTCCTTTTCGTGCTTTCTCTTAGCAGTATGGCATTTTGGCGTTTGGTGGCGTGATCGGGGCGGCTGGCGCCGCCTTCGCGGGTGCCTCTTTCGCTCGCTGCTCTCGCTCTTTCGTTACGCCGCGCTACGGGGTGATAGCACCCTTCACCCTTCACCACTCACTACTCACTTGCTGTGGGAGGCCAATTCATTGGGCGATGGCTTGAGCGAGCTAGGTGCGGTGGGTGCCTCTTTCGCTCGTTGCTCTCGCTCTTTCGTTACGCCGCGTTACGGGGTTGGTGCCGCCATTCGAGGTGTTGACGCGGTTGCTCGTTATGGCGCGAAACGAGGATGGTGCCACGCCTCATAACGTTGGCGGTGTTCCCGTAGCGCGGTGTAAGCGGAGCGCTCCCGCGAAGCACCCCGTGAGGGGTGCTGGTGATGGCGTGAATGTCAGCGGTTACTGAATAGGTTCGATCAGGGCTTCCAATGTGTTGGCACTCAATATGCCTTCCATCCATTTTTCCAGCTGCTCTATGGAAGCCGCCTCAATTTGGGTATCGGCCCATGACGGTAACTCGCCAAACTTCAGCATGAGCAGCTTTCGCAGCATATTTTGTGCTTCATGCTGACGGCCCTGTTGCATGCCCTGTTGCATGCCCTGTTGCATGCCCTGTTGCATGCCCTGTTGCATGCCTTGCTGCATGCCTTGCTGAATACCTTCCGTACGAAGACGCTCTGCTAAACCAGCCATTTTGCTTTCCTCCTGAGGATAGCGCCTTTGGTAGGCTTGTCTTTCATCTGTGCTTAAATCGCTGTAGATATCGACAAAGTCTATGTATTTGAGTTGCTTTTCAATGCTTGGTTCCAGCGAAAACAGACCTTGTATGGCATTGGCGTATACATCGATTTTATCTTTCTCTGCCCATGCCATATTCGGTAAATTCAGGCGCGCCACGATATTTTGGCTACTAAAATACTGATTGGCCGGCAATTTATTTAAATGTGTATGTAAATAGTGAAACTGTAGGTAGCTATGGCGTTCACTTCGAATATGCAGGCTTTCTGCCACTTTTTTATTAGAATTCAAAAAAATCACCACCGGTACCACTCGTTCTGTATCGAATAGCTCACTCAGGTGCAGTGTGTAGTGCGCCAGCCTGTGGATCGAGAAACGGCCGGGATCCGTTTCTTCTTCTAGCGTGAACAGTAGCGCTTCGCGTTGCCCATTTGGCCACTCTACCAGCAACGGTACGTCTAGCTCATGAAATCTGTCACCCAGGCGCTCTTTTAATTGCTCCTGGCGAATAGGAGTGACTTTGACGCTAGGCAGTAAATCTCCAGCCTCTTCTGATGCAAAGAAAGCGAGGGCTTCGCGAGGATAGTCCAAAATCAGGTTTTTGAAATTTTGATCGTGGCTTGTACGGTTCACCATGGCTTTTCCTTGCTGTAGCTCAGTCCTTGCTGGGGCTCAGTCCTTGCTGGGGCTCAGTCGGGGCGGCTAGCGCCGCCCGTCGCGCCGAGCTGCGGGTGCTCGCCCATGCGTATCGTTGGCGATACATCCGTAGCGCGGTGTAAGCGGAGCGCACCCGCGAAGCATCCCGTTAGGGGTGCCGATGAGGCCAGTGAGGTTTGCTCGATCACCGTGGCTCAATCGGGGCGGCTGGCGCCGCCAACGCGGGTGCCTCTTTCGCTCGTGACCTCGCTCTTTCGTTACGCCGCGCTACGGGGTGGTTGCCCATGCGTATCGTTGGCGATACATCCGTAGCGCGGCGTAAGCGGAGCGCACCCGCGAAGCATCCCGTTAGGGGTGCCGATGAGGCCAGTGAGGTTTGCTCGATCACCGTGGCTCAATCGGGGCGGCTGGCGCCGCCAACGCGGGTGCCTCATTCGCTCGTTGCTCTCGCTCTTTCGTTACGCCGCGCTACGGGGTGCTCGCCCATGCGTATCGTTGGTGATTCACCTGTAGCGCGGCGTAAGCGGAGCGCACCCGCGAAGCATCCCGTTAGGGGTGCCGATGAGGCCAGTGAGGTTTGCTCGATCACCGTGGCTCAATCGGGGCGGCTGGCGCCGCCAACGCGGGTGCCTCTTTCGCTCGTGACCTCGCTCTTTCGTTACGCCGCGCTACGGGGTGCTCGCCCATGCGTATCGTTGGTGATTCACCTGTAGCGCGGCGTAAGCGGAGCGCACCCGCGAAGCATCCCGTTAGGGGTGCCGAATATGCCACTGGGGTTTGCTCGATCACCGTGGCTCAATCAGGGCGGCTAGGGCCGCTAATACGGGTGTTGGCGGCTATTTATTGCTACGTGCGTTATGAGGGGCGTGCAGATCTCACTTTAGATCTGTCCCATTTTTTAAGCACTGAATCGACAAACCAAAGTGAATCAATTTTGTTAAATTCGCTTTCGTAGATATCTAAATAACCATCAGGTGTGGCTTCTGCAAAATGCAGATGCATTTCACTGGAATTATCAAAAAAATAAGCTCTTCTACATTTCACAACCATTTCATGCAAAAGTGACAAGCTTGCTTGATAGCGACTTATTATCTTTTCGGCAGGGACATCATGCCCACCACTCGAAACTCTTTGTGCAACACGAGCCTGATTAATCTCAGGGCTTGATGTGCAAATATAATAGAGGTAGGGCTCAAACCCAAAATCTAGTGCTTTTTCAACAAATCTTATGTGACTACTATGACTCATAACAGATTCATAGGTGAGAGATAGCCCAGACTCCAACCAATCCTCTCTCAGGGCTGTGGCAATCGCTTGCGCAGATATCGCAGCAAAATACGTTTCAAACTCTTTAGCAAAAGACTTTACGGACGCCTTGCCCTCAGACATTGCGGTTGAGGTTTTTTCAATAACATCATTTAGCTCAATATGCTTCGCAATATCATCAGGATTTAAATATTGCCCTAATGGTATTTTCTTACTAAGCAAAAATTGAGTCAGGGTTGTTTTACCCGAGCCATTTGGGCCAGCAACAAGCCTTAGCCTTGGCACAAATACTCCCTAAGATTGAACGGCTGGGCTTGTTTTAACTTTTTGAGCTGCTTGACCTGATGATCGGGCGACTCTTCAACCAGATAGCCATCACGTTCATAGACCACAGAAACACCTGCCGCCAAATTTCTTTGGATGGCCGCGCGAGAGGATTCACTCGCAAACTGCATGAGTGAGCGCGTGTCTTGCATTGGATCTTTTCTCTTACCTTTGCGCACCATCGCTAGCTTCTCGTGGTTTGATTTCTGACTCATGATTTCCCCCTTCTCAGTACAGCTTGTGAAACCATAGATTCATTATAGACCGAGTAGTTTCGAATAGAGCAGGCTATTGCAATGATTCATTAAATATCGTGGCTCGATCAGGGCGGCTGACGCCGCCCTTCGCGCCGGGCCGCCGCTGCGGGTGTCTCTTTCGTTCGTTTCTCTCGCTCTTTCGTTACGCCGCGTTACGGGGTGGTGGCTCGCTTGACCATTACGTTGTGCAACGGGGTTGCGCGCTTTCGAGGTTGGCGGTGTTCGTAGCGCGGCGTAAGCGGAGCGCTCCCGCGAAGCACCCCGTGAGGGGTGCCGAATATGCCACTGGGGTTTGCTCGATCACCGTGGCTTGATCGGGGCGGCTGGCGCCGCCAACGCGGGTGCCTCTTTCGCTCGTTTCTCTCGCTCTCTCGTTACGCCGCGCTACGGGGTGCTCGCCCATGCGTATCGTTGGTGATTCACCTGTAGCGCGGTGTAAGCGATTGCGTACCCTCGGGAGCAGCGAGGAGTGGTGATGGGGTTCGTTAAGCGGCTTGGCTTTTTAAGAGTGGCCATGCACCTTGCTTCGAGGCTTCCAGAATGACGATTTCATTGATCGTGCCATCCTCTGCGTAACTAATATGTGTATGCCAATCTTGAGAAACCTCCCTAACGGTAGGCTTTTCTGATAGGTGCAGAACCAGGATATCATCTGCTTCATCGTACGTAGTTCGCATTACTTATCCTCCCACCCAAAGTGATGCATGACTGTCTTTACCACTATTCTATCTTCCAAGACTGCTGCAATCGACAAGAGGTTGGTGCCACGCCTCATAACGTTGGCGGTGTTCCCGTAGCGCGGTGTAAGCGGAGCGCACCCGCGAAGCATCCCGTTAGGGGTGCCGATGAGGCCAGTGAGGTTTGATGCTTCCCGGTAGCCACATCTAGGCGGCTATGCGCCGCCCCCGCGGGTGCCTCATTCGCTCGTTGCTCTCGCTCTTTCGTTACGCCGCGCTACGGGGTGGTTGCCCATGCGTATCGTTGGCGATACATCCGTAGCGCGGTGTAAGCGGAGCGCACCCGCGAAGCATCCCGTTAGGGGTGCCGATGAGGCCACTGGGGTTTGCTCGATCACCGTGGCTCAATCGGGGCGGCTGGCGCCGCCAACGCGGGTGCCTCTTTCGCTCGTGACCTCGCTCTTTCGTTACGCCGCGCTACGGGGTGGTTGCCCATGCGTATCGTTGGCGATACATCCGTAGCGCGGCGTAAGCGGAGCGCACCCGCGAAGCACCCCGTGAGGGGTGCCGAATATGCCACTGGGGTTTGCTCGATCACCGTGGCTCAATCGGGGCGGCTGGCGCCGCCAACGCGGGTGCCTCTTTCGCTCGTGACCTCGCTCTTTCGTTACGCCGCGCTACGGGGTGGCGGCTCCCTTCACCACTCACTACTCACCACTCACCACTCACCACTCACCATTCACTACTCACCACTCACTACTCACCACTCACCAACAACCCTAATCCCGGTGGTCTTTGACGATCATGATCATCATGCTGAGGATGAAGGCGAGGAAGATGGTGATGATGGCGAATACCGTGCTGTTGTAGAGGCGGTTGGGCTCTGTGGGGTATTCCGGCATCAGCGGGCTTTGTAGCACGCTGACCTGCTTGAGCTGGCGGGCGGCTTCTAAGCGGGTGTTTTCAAGTGCGGCCAGTGCGCTGGAGTAAGTTTCCTGGGCGAACTGGGCTCGTAGCTCTAAGGTTTCGTACTCGGCGGATACCCGGTTGAGCGAATTACCGGTGGCTTGGGCTAGGCGGTCGCGCTGCTCTACGATTTGGTCACGCAGGGCTGCAATGCTGCGCTCTACTTGGCGTAGCTCGGCCGATTGCGAGCTTTGGAAGCTGGCCAGGGCGTTGCGTTGGGCTTGCAGGCGGGCTAGGTCACCTTCTAGCGTTGCCACCACTTGGTTAATGCTTTCTACCGTGGCGGTGGGCGATACCAAGCCGTATTCGTTTTGGAATTCGAGCAGTTGGGCGCGGGTCTCTTCAAAGCGCTCTTCCAGGCGCACCATTTGCCGTTCCAGGAAAAGCACCTGCTCATCGGCTAGGCGGTGGCCCATTTCGTTCATGTGGTTTTCGCCCGCTTCTAGCAGTAGCGATGCCATATCGTGGGCGAACTCCGGCGTGTAGCCTTGCACACGAATGTTCAACACACCGGCGTATTCGTCTAGCTCTACTTCTACCCGGCGTAGGTAGTATTCATGTAGGTCTTCGATGGGTACGTTAGGGTCGCGCAGCTTGGCGAAGAAATCACCGTGTTCGCTGTAGTGCTGGCGGATGCCTAGCTGCTCATCCAGCAGGCGCAGCATGTCCACCGAGAGTAAGTGTTCACGTAGCAGAAGCAGGTCTGAGGTGTTGCCTGCACCACTGCCCATTAACGAAGAAAAGCTGAGTTCCGGCGTGGCGACCTGGGGGCTTTCCAGTACAACCGTGGCGCGGGAAACATAGCGATCCTCGGCCCATATAAACCAGTAAAAACTTACCAGCACAATAGCGATAAAGGCCAACGCCCAATGCGGCGACTGCTTTATAAAACGGGTAAACGATACGTGCATGGATTATTTAGCCTTTAACCGGTCAACAAAACGTAGATGCATTAGTAGCCCCAGGGCGTTTAACGAAAGCGTGACAAGCCAGAAGTAAACCATGCTTGTACCGTGTATCACTTTGTAATTTTCAAAAAAACCAAGACGCAGAACCTCTAAACCATGTGGTATCGGATTAAGCATCAAATATTCCAACAACCAATGAGGCATTTGATTAATAGGAAAAATTACACCTGAAATAATTAACAATGGAAGCGACACCATTGCAATCACCTTGCCTACCTCAGGTATTAAAGTAGCGCTAACAGAAGATAACAAGCCTAGCCCCAATCCAAGAAACCACAGTGACAGCCACCCTCCCATTGCACGCACTGCATTATCTGGATATAAATCCACTTCTAACATAAGGCCGCCTAGTATAAACAATAAAAAAACAAACGTTCTTAGCACACCTTCTAGAAAATTACGTACGAGGACTGGGTCCACCGGCTGGACTTGTCTATAGGCAAAAAGCGAACTATTGCCTTGTATAGCTCCCATCCCTCGAAGCATTCCATCACGCACTAAAAAAAAGCCTAACATCCCAGTAATCATCCAAGGGATAAAAGGGGCGTTTGCTATAAGCTGATCACCACTTACAAAACTTCGAATCAACGCCATTATTGCTATCAGCGCTACTGGTTCAAAAACCATCCAGAACCAGCCCATACGGTCGGCCATGGTGCGGGAAATGGCTTCCCGCATGAACATGGCGTACCACACGCTGCGGGTGACTTGCCAAGGGGTGCGCGCCCCTTTTGGGGCGCTATGTGAGTTATTCATGAAGCCGTTTCTTTTGAAAAGAGCGTGATGAAATATGTTGTGTGGCGTTATCGCGTTTAGTGGCGGCATTGGGGCGGCTGGCGCCGCCTCCGCGGGTGCCTCTTTCGTTCGTTGCTCTCGCTCAGTCGTTACGCCGCGCTACGAGATACCACCTTCACTACTCACCACTCACTATTTACCAACCACCAATCACTATTTACCAACCACCCATCACAGATCCACTGCAACGCGGGTGGCTACAGCCACTTGGTAGAGGATTTGCGTGAGCGTAGCGGCTAGCTGCAGGTTGTGCGTGGGCGCTTCGGGCATCACGAGGATTTCATCACCTGGGCGCAGCGGAGTGTTGCGGGCGTTTTCCACCGCGCCGTTTTGGCGAACCAGCAGGATGTGGTCGTCGTCGGCGCGTTGGGTAAAGCCGCCAGCGCTTTCGATGTAGTCGATCACGCTCATGCCGGGGCGGTATACCGCCGCTTGCGGCACCAGTACTTCACCGCTGATCAGAATGGAGTCGCTGATTTCCGGAATGGTGATCACATCGCCATCTTGCAGGCGGATATCCGCAATGCGGTCGTTGTAGGCCACTACCAAGCGGCCGCTGGGCTCTAGCTCGCGGGCGCGCTGCACGAAGTTTTGAATCAGCTCGGCTTCTTGGGCACGAATTTGCGCTTCTTCGTTGGTGCTGGACTGGGCACTGAGATAGGTGGTTTCCAGGCGACGCAGGCTGTCTTCCATGGATTGCTGTTGCTGCTGCTTCACGCTTTCACGCTGTAGTGAAATGCTTTCCACGGCGGTCATGTTTTCCGGCACGGGAATGGCATCCAGCAGTTCGCTTAAGCGGGCATCGCGGGGTAACGCAAAACGCGAGGGGCCGTAGTAGCTGCCCTCTACTTCGACCACGATAGTTTCACTGCGCTGGTCGGCGCTAAACGCCACTTCATCGCCGCTACGAATGGTTTGAGTATAGAACTCGTTCAGCGGGAAGTACTGGGCCATGGGGCCATCGGAACGGTCGCCGCGCAGCAGCACATGGGATACGCCGCTTCTGAGGCGGGCAAGCTCTACCAGTTCCGCACCGCTTAGCTGGTTGCCGATAAGCTCGTAGCGGTGTTCACGGTGGACATCGCCCACCACGGCAATGGCCGGGCCGCGCTCTTCCACTACGATGGTGTCGCCATCCTGAAACTGCGGGCGCGCGATGCTGCCGTTGATCAGGAAGTCGTAGAGATCCACCGTGGCGACGGTTTGGTCGTTGCGAATCACGCGGATTTGGCGATAGCTGCCCAGGTCTTGATCAATACCGCCTGCTTGGTCCAGGAAGTAGAGCACGGAGTCGTTGGGAGTTCCTGCAAAGCGGCCGGGGTTTTCCACGTAACCAGTGACGAACACGGCCACGGGCTGCACGCCCTGTACGTTGGTGTATACCTGTACGTTTTCGGGGTAGACCGAGGTAATCGCACCCCGCACGCGGCTATCCACCTGCTGGCTGTTTTGGCCTTCTACATTGAGCGGGCCAGAGCCGGGAATAAAGATGTTGCCTTGGGCATCCACCGGCAGCACGCGGTCAAACTCGAACGCGCCCCAGGCACGCACGGTGATTTGGTCGCCGGGTTTGACTTGGTAATCGGCATTTAGGCCGTCTCCCATCGCCCCACGAAAGCCACCGGTAAAGAGGTTGGCCCCAAAGGGGGGAAGCGCATCGGGGTTTTGCTGAGGCTGGTTCGCCACCGGGCCATAGGTGCCGCTACGCCAGTCGGCGCGGGGAGTGTCGTTCACCGGAGGCTCTACCCGCTGCTGGCTGGCCTGGTCTTCCGGGAGAATGGTATTGGGTAGGCTTATGCTCTGCGCCCAGCTAACGCTGCTAGCGGCAGTGCCCAACAGGGCCAGTGATAACACCGCTACCGGGCGCGTGAGAGAAAGCCGTTTCATTACGCGTTGCAAGCTCATTAATAGCGCCCTTGTGTGGTTCCTGGGGAATGCGTCGTTGGCGAGAGCGACATCGCGCCCTGCTGGCTTTCTGGCAGCAGCATGCGCTGATTTACCCAACCATTGGGGGTCGCACAGGTCAGCGCGGTACGGGCAGCACCGCTACCCTGCTCGATAACCCGCAGTTTGCGGCACTCGCGACCACTGGCGGCCAAATAGGGCGCATCGGCCACGATCTCGACGTTATCGCCCCAGGGGCTTTGTACTAGGTTGAGCACGGCTCCGGCTGGTGCTTGTGCGAGAAAGCCGTTGAGGTTTTCATCTTGCAGCGGCTTGGCGGTGTCGTTACCAAGCACGTACTGCACCTGCTGCTGGTTGCCGCTCGGGTAGGTAGCGCAGCCGCTAACAACGGCAACGCTCAAGGCGGCCAACAGCATGCGAGCTGGCCGCGCTATGAAAATGAGGGAGTTTGACATGATGATTTCCAATAAAAAGGCACGCTACCGCCCAGGGATTGTAACGGGCGCATTCCCTTGCCCTATGCTGTGCGGATGAAATGTAATTAACCTGCGCCATTAAAAAGCACCCTGCATTGTAAGGGATTAACCGCTGGGGCTCTACGTTGACAAGGCTTGTACATTCAATTAACTCTATTTAGCATGCCGTGCATTAGGCGGCGTACAATAAAAAAATCGGCTCGCGTCCAAAATCCATGAACGTGACGGGGAGCAGCACCCCAACCTCACGTCAGCGAGATGAATTTTCTAGTTTTTAAGATCGAGTAGACATCATGGATTGACCTGCCCCTCCTCAACGTCGTGGATTACGTTGAGGTAGGGACCAAAATGCAGAGCCACTATTGAGGGAGGCAGGTCATGAAACAGTCTAACGCAACTCAGCAAGCTGTTGT